>ERZ779877.1009-NODE-1009-length-26862-cov-13.118999_pt1 | contig 26862 bp, 36 predicted proteins | sample MGYA00511556_ERZ779877 | MGnify/ENA primary metagenome ERZ779877 (study PRJEB29588, sample SAMEA2159338) | human gut metagenome | biome: human gut; feature: human-associated habitat; material: faeces | place: Denmark | collected 2008/2010 ...
CAAAAAAACAAAAAAGAGGATTAAATTATTCTGATAATTTTTTCCTCTTTTTTGAAGATTATTTATATAAAAACATATTCATTTAGGACAATTTCTTCTGCTATATTTTTATAGTTGTTCATTAATTTTGTCCATACCAATGGATTTAATTCTTTGCTTTTTTCAGACAGTCTTTCATCATTCTTAATATAATTTTCCATTAGTTCTTTATAATAATTCTCACAAGAATCACTGACTAAAAGAAGGTGATGAGTTAATTTATTTGTCATCAATAATGTCTCATAAAGTGCTTGCTTGTTTTGTGCAATAAAGTGTAATCTTGATATTCCATATTTGCCAATTCTTCCACATTCTTCATCCTTTTCTAAATATAAATTTGGTATTAAATAATCTCCTTGTCTTGTATATTTTATTTCCATATTTTTATCATTCCTTTCTTAATTTTTAAACATTTATTAGTTCAGTTTTTGGTATTAGAATTAAAGTATCAACTATATTATTGCCTTCAATATAGGGACAATTTATTATTCCATCTACATAGAAATGTTCTTTCATCAAGTCAAAATAATTGTTTAATTCTTCTTCGGTATATTGATTGTTTTCCATTTTTACTAATGACATAATTGTATAATCATTTTCTAATTCTAATAATTTTTCTTTATCATCTTCATATACAACAACTTCATATTTAAAATTTTCCCAACCATATTTTTTAATTGCTCGCCCTAATAAAGTATTATGATTTATATCATCATTTTTATGTCGGCGCATTCTTTCTTTTAAAGTAGCGGTAGTATATCCGATGTATAGTTTATTATTTATTACATTGGTTATTTTATAGATACATCCCATATTATCACTTCCTTTGAAATATAGGAAATATATTTAAAACTTGGCACGGTATTATCATATCCTTTTTATAGGACTTAGACTCCCTTACCCATAATATAATTACTTATTTCTGGACCGTTAGCCGAATAATCGACACCCCTGAGTAATAGGGTTCACAAAATTTTAATTGACCTAGATTTTAAAGCCAATTTGACGCCAATCGCGCACACTATCTCTTTGCTCTTGCAGAGGATGACGATACAGTCCCTCATCTAAAACATCGTTAAGTGCACGCACTGCAACATCAACTGCCCGTTCAAATTCTTTCCATTGAAATTCTCCATTTACAACAAATGCAGCCAAATTTAATGAACCAAGTAAACAACTGCCGCCAGCGGGCAGTGGCTCTTCGGCGCAGGGATTAGTTCCAGCATATTTAAAATCCGGATGAGTATTTAGCATATTTTCTTGTTCAATTCTATCCCAAAACAGAATACCTGGTTCTGCATAATTCCAATTTTGTTCACAAAGTAAATTAAATAAATCTTTTGCTTTTACGGTTTTACTAATTACTTCACCTGTTTCAGGTCGAGTAAAACTTAATTCCCAATCGTTATCATGTTGTACAGCGGTCATAAAGTCATCAGTTACGCGTACAGAAATGTTAGCATAATTAACTTTATTTAAGTCACTTTTGATTGTGATAAACTTTTCAATATCGGGATGGTCGCATCGCATGGAAATCATTAAAGCCCCCATAGTGGACTATATCTTATTTATTATATAATAATAAACTCGGGCGCTAATACGGTCTTATTGTTTCCTCAACCGTTAGTCTCTACACCTTCTACTGCTTTTTCTTCAGTAGCTTGGCTCGGGGTTGTTGGGCCTTCCCCGAATTCACCCAATTCAAGACGCAGGGCTTGTGCTTTATCGTATTTTCTTTTTAGAATAATAAAACTATCGTTTGGATAAATAAAATTTAAAAACTTTAATACATCTTCTCTATTGGCGAATTCTAATACGAAACAATTTTCATTAGACTTTGGTCTAATAATTGTTGAAATTGCGCATTGTTTTAATAAAATTTGTTGGATTCCTTCAAGTATTTTTAACGAAGAAGTAAAAGAGATTTTTTGCCACAATCTATTTCTGTCTTTTCTTCTGCCCCATGTTAAACATCCGTCTCCATCAAAAAATCCTTGTACCAAATATTTTTCTAAATTTTTAGGAATAATGGGACAATGTTTATTTTCTTTTGAAGAGCAATGCTTATTAAAATCAGTAATTAAATCTAAATTACCAATAGCAATTCTAGCACGAGGAAAACGTTTGGTTTTTGGAATATAGGTTAAATCTTCTGTATAATTTGCTCCAATGTATTCTGCAATAAATTGTAATATCTTTTTATCTTCTAAACAGCACCCAAATTCAACTACATTATCATTGATGTATCCATCTGCCAAAGCATAGCCAATAATATAAGCTTTTTCTGGAGTATCAATTTTATTAAACATTTTTGGGTTTTTATATTTAGGTTTTTTACATTTAGACTTGTCATTTAACCCATATTTAGTAATCCAATATCCAATAGTTGATTTTGCTTTTCCAACAATCTTTGCAATTTCTTGTTGTGTTAATCCTTTTTCTAAATATTTTTCTAATAGTCTTCTATTCACAGAAAGAGCCTCCTACTCTATATATTTTCGGAAACTTACAATTTAATTAAGCAAGTTTACGTCTGCCATTTTGTCCAATTTGTTCGGTCACTTGTGAGAAAGTGTCCATGAAAGAAACAGCGCCACTTGTTGTTTTGGCTTGATTATGAACTCTTGCACCTGCTGGAGCCAATTTACTAATATCAATGCCGCATCCTCCGCCATATGAATAAGTACGTGCCAACTTTTTACAAGTTTCATAAATACTTTCAATGGAGTCCTCTGGAGGACTAATAACATAACAATTACTATATGTTACTCGCTCTATGCGTTCACTTACATTTCGGTTAGAAAGAATACGACCACCAAATAAAAATTTCTTATCAATAATTAATTGTTTTACTTCTTCATGACCATTACTAATACGGTCTAACCATTGGTCAAAACTTTCATCACCACGACGATATTTTTTCTCCCATATATCAATACCGAGAGTATTATTTTCGCCTAACCAATCTTGTATTGTCATAAGTTACTCCTTTATCTAAATGTAGTATGGTGTGGGGATACACCTACTATATATGGATTTTATAATAATTTATTTAATGTAATTTACCCAATCATCTATGTATCCTTTAAGTACTTCAGCTTCTTCTTCAGCAGTTAAAGAACCATCAGTTCGCATAATGATTGTATTCTCTCTATTTGAAATATCGAATTCAGAGAAATCAAATCGGTCAGTATTATACCGCCTTAATACTTCTTCCACGTCTGGAGTATTCTCTCGTGAAAGCTGGCGTATGAGCCGTATATGGTCTGGGCAATCGCACATAATTAATAAGACATTTAAAAAGTCATGACTATCAAGAGCTTCCACCCCAGCAGGATTAAAGACTCCAAAGTTTAATTTATCTTCGGCTAAATCAAGAACACTTGTGCCATATACCCAGCCATTAAATTCAGCTGCTTCAAGCATCTTACCTTCTTCAATTAGTTGAATAAATTCATCTCTGGTTATAAAATGATAATCTTTACCATCTACTTCATAATCTCTTGGTGGACGCGTAGTATAACTTACTTTTATGTGCGCTTCTGGATATATTTTTGCAAGGGCTTGGAGCAGCGCATCTTTGCCTGCTCCAGCCTTACCACATATCGCAACTATATTATACTTCTTCATCTTCCTCAGTTATGCCTCCTTGATAACGAGTATCTTGTAAGATTAAATCTCCATTGCTTTTTACTTCGTTAATTTTATATAATTGATGTCCTACTGTGCTTGCATATTTCTTACAAATGAAATTATCCCCTGAACGCATTCCATTTACAATTATCATATTACCACGCTTAAACCAAGAACGCTCAACTATATGTTTCTTGCCATCCGCTCCACGCTCAGAAATCTGTCTATCAAATAATGCGAAATATTCTTTTCTAAACTTTACTTCAACAACGCCATCGGGAGTCAGCAAGGTTACTGTACTTTTTGTTTTATTTCTATCAATACAAGTTCCTGCAATTTTCGTTAACTTAAAAAGTGGAATAGTTTTATTACCACGATACCAATACTTATCAGCTTCTGGCTCTTCTGGTAAATCAAAGAAATCACTTAAACCATATTTTTCATTATTGATATTTAATAGCTCGTGGTCATGATAATAAATACATGCAGCTTCCATTTCCCAATGTGAAATTGTTCCGGACGCATATTTATCCCATTCTTCTTTGAACAAAATTGTATTTAACTTGAATAATAAATCTGATTTATTTTGCATCATCCAATGTCTAAATATATCCATTTCACTTTGATATATCTTATCCCACTGTTTTGCATTCATTAAATCTCCATCAATTAATCTTTCCCAACCTTGATTAATTAAAAAATCAATTGCGCGCACGTCTAACCGATAATTTATATCTGATGCTTTCTCACGACATACTGCTTTGAGATAACGATTAAATTCATAAATGCGCAGACCGCGCTTCATCTTTTCATCATCTAATGGAACCAAATTGTATTTCAGTAATGTAGGGAAACTTGTTAAGTTCAAATTTGTCTTTGGTTCACAAGTTGTCCATAAATACCATGCCATTGTAAACTTGCGGTCTTCTATACTATCAAAAGCTCCTGCTTTGATAAGTGAAATCATTGCTTGTTTCTTTGGATGTGCTCTATTTACAAAATCTTTTGGTGATGTATATGGACGATTCTCAATTATAACTTTGATAAAATCATCACCAACATTTACCAAATTCTTAAATCCCATTAAGATACAATTATTTTTTACATCAGGCGTAAAGCCATATTTTGAGGTATTAATATCAACTAACTTAACATCAATATCAGATGTTGTCAATTCACCAATAGCTTTTGCAATTTTACCATAATTAGTACTTGCGCCACTACCCTCATCAGTTGCACCACTATTTACAATCAAGCATGCCGTCGCCCAATAGATTGAATTCCAATGTGTTGCAAGATAAATCATCTGTACTCCAACAAATGAATATGGCAATGAATGATTTTTTGAAAATGCATATCCAAGACTTGGCGCTATCGCTGTAAACCAAATATAATCTGCATAATGTGCGTCACCCACATGCTCATATAATTGTTTACGCAAATCGGGAATTTTTTTCATTTGTTTCTTTGCAACAATTTTACGAGCTGCGTTTGCTTCTCCCAAAGTAAACTTTGCAATATCTTCATCCATTAAAATTTCCATCATTTGCTCTTGAAGAGGAACTGTGCCATAATACGCATCACAATACTTATGAAACGCCGCACGCTGCTTATCATTTAATCCTCGAGTTAACATTTCCTCTTCAAACTCATTAGGATGTTCTTTTATACGAACATATCTATCCTGCTGTGGCTCTTTGCCTTTCTCAGACATAAGACGCATCAACGCCGATGCCGCAGTCATCTCTAACATATTTTGCGGTTTGAGCTTTTTTGCTATCATCAAACCAACACCTGTTGCGAACTGGAATACGTCGAGAATATCTCCCGCCGCAAGGTGATCCCAAAGTTCTTGATTAGTTACATCTATAACTTCTGGATGGAGATATTGATTATAAAATGTTCTCAAATCAATATCTTCTATTTGTTTATCTTCCTTTAACATCTCATAACATTTGATAATTTTATCAGATGCTTCTGTTACAAGGAAATCATACTTTGTATCACCAGCGGCTTCTGCCTCATGCAAATCCCAACAAGTTACTAAATCCCAACCAGGAGAACGCATAAATGATGCGGTTTCAAATGGGTTATCACCATACAAAATTACACCACTTGCATGTACTCCACGCTTATTGACAAGACCGCAAATATAAACTATGATATCTAATAAGCCAGGATATTTATTTACTTCCTCTAAGAAAGATGTAACAGGTTTCCTATCTCTTTCTTCATTTCCATATATAACATCATTAATCTCCCATAAGAAACCACGCTCTTGTGGAATGAGAGAAGACATATATTGCGCTATATCTACATCAATTCCATCGGGATATTCTTCACTTCTATATCCACGACAAGCAGTTTGGATTGCAGATTTAGTTGCTTCTGTACCAAATGTGACAACCTGCACAACACCAAATTCTCCGCGTTCTTCTCTTATCTTTTCAAAAATCAAAGGACGCTTACTTGGCGCAAGGTCAATATCAATATCCTTTTATGGACTATATTTTTCACAACAATCTACTACGTGCATTAACTTCAATTGTTGCTAGAATGCCTTTCGAATAGTGCTTATCTCTATCCTACATAATAGTCTCTACACATTTAATCTTGAACTAATTCCCAATAATATCCTTTATATAAAGTGTGTTCTTTAATTGCTTTATTTAATTGCGTATGACCTTTAATATTTAAATAATCTAAAACAGCAGTTTTTGCATTAAATATTTGAATTAAAGAATGACTTTCATCATACATTGCTACACGCTTACCATTAATAGCATCATTTTTAGATTTACCATACATACCATTTTTTTCTCCGATGTTTTTTCCCTTGCTATTAATAGACATTTTTTGTTTAGACTCTTCAGTATGTTTTTTACCATACATACCGTTATTACTACCACTTGTTAATTGACTCATTTTCTGTCGAAACTCAGGTGTACGGTATACTGAATTATCGCGCTCAAATTCTGCCCAGTAAGACAAAAATGCTTTGGTTTTTTCAGAATGCTATTTTCCATACATTCCATTATTAATACCACTATTTAATTCACTTAATTTTTTTCTAAGTGCGGCTTTTTCTTCTTCGCTATAACCAGCAGTAGTATTACCCCCGCATCCTCCTTCGTGAATATTATAAAATAATGGATTACTTGTAGCATTGTATAAAGTAATAAATTCTTTTTCTTTTTGTGAATTTATTTCATCATTTTCAGAGATAAATAAAATTTGTTTAGAAAAATTTTCTTTCCCATATTTATCAATGGCGCGTTTTAAAATTGTGCCACTTCCTAAATATGAATCATCTAATTCTCCATAATGTTTACCAATATACCTCATATTAGTTATATTGTTAACAGTCATATAAATATAATGTTGTTTCATAAATATCAACTCCTTTCATGTTTATATGAAAATTGGAGTTAGACTTTTTCTTGACTTTGTCCAAGATTTTTAGCACGGTATTACCAATCTATCCATATTACAGGACATAGGCTCTCTTAGTTAGCTGATTCGTTCTAAATAGACTTATTTCACTAATACCGTTAGCCCACACAAAGTGGACACCCATTAAGCAAATGGTTAACATTCTTTTTTTACAACTGCCCAATATCAACATTAGACCAGGCAGTTCGGCACGTTCTTTATTTAAAACACATATTCCATTATTTCTAATGGGGTAGACTATATCTTATTCTTCAATATTTTCAATTATATAACCATAATAAGTTCGATTTTCTTTTCTTGCCTACTTTAAAGAAGTTCTTACTGAGTCAGGCCTTTTTGTTCTGCAAAAAGACTATTTTGTAAACCAAATTGCGCAATCTATCACAGAATCAAATTCTTTAATAAAATTGTCTTTTTTTATTCTGATTTTTTGTCCAAGTCTATCAGACTAAGAAAATCTTTTTATGTTATTATGATTTAATATATCATCAACGGTAGAATGATTTATTCCAAAATTTAAAGCGGTTTTTCTAGCGCTTTTCGTTTTATAATAGTCTTCTATAATCTCTTTATTTGGTAATCTTTTATGATATTGTTGACCACCAGATGTTTCATTATATCCTTTTAAAAAACTATTATAAAAATCAATCCAATAAATTTCAGCTTTATCTAATTGCTCATGCGTTTCAATATTGTCCTGCAATACTTCAAAGGTAAAATTTTCAAGACCATATTTTCTTATTGCTTTATACAATGTTTTATTCTAATCATTTTCATGGGAACCAAACGCATGAGCTTTATGTTCTTTCCATCTTTCTTCGGCTGATTTTATTGTTTGTCCTATATAACATTTATTGTTAATTTTATTAGTTATTTTATAAATTAACATTTTATCATCAACTCCTCTCATCTATATATGAAATTTATTGAAGATAAATTCTACCGTTTTGGCCCAACAATTGGGCAATAATTGAAGATTTTCGCACTTCCAAGCCGTAACTCATCTTCGGCCGTACTCCATAAAGGATAGTCGTTACACCTTCTTCATTAAGAAGCTTGGCACGGGATTACCTACGTCTTTACGTTTAGGCTTCCCCGTTAGCATGCTTACCGCACACACCCTTGAGTAATCAGGTTCACGAAATTTTTTTACTATCAATCACTTGATAGGGAGGCCTTTAAATAACAGTTGACCTCCAGTATGGCAAGTCCCAACGAATTGGATCTAATTGTGTAATACCCAATAGATAATTAGATAAGAAACCTGTTGCAGAACCACGTCCGGGACCTACGATGCTGCCGCACTCCCAAAATAAATTAATATAATGTTGGAATGTATTAAAATATGCAAATAGACAATCGTCTAACTTTTTTCCGATATCTTGAATAATATCGGCTTCAATGCAAATGCGGTCAATATAATTCCATTCCCACAAACCTTTTTCTATTAATCCTTCAAGACATTGATTAATCCAATATCTCTCTTGAGGATTATCTGATGTTCCTAAATCTTGAATGATTTTCCATCGACCCTTTAATTCATCGGCATAATCATTATTAACACCAAAATAATGATGATACTCACTTTTATCGTATTCTTTAACTTGAATCTTTGGAATAATCTGTTTGCGCTCAAGACTAAACCATTGAATTTTTTTTTGCAGCTCTTGACTATTTTCAAACATCCAATTAATTACTGCCTCATCTTCAATGCTCTTTAACATTAATTCTTTGACTTCATCGGGAGACATTACATATGTATACTGATAGAACTTATCAGTTTCACGGTCGCCCTCTTTAGAAGTCAAATACGCACGATGAATTGGTCTATCTTCTGGACGCAGATAATGAGCATCAGTACCAATAACCATAGGGATGCCCAATGCTTTACTTATCTTATATAAAGTTTGATTAACTAATATCTGTTCTTCATCTGTGCTTGGAGCGCACTCAATATAAAAATCAGAACCAAAAATATCTAAACAATAATTTAAGAAATTATTGATATTGTCATAATAAATCTTGGCGTTTTGATTATCTCCAACTGCTCTTGCCTTTGCCATCAATAAAGCATTAGATGATAACTCACCACCAATACAAGCACTTGTTGCAATTACATGTCCAGGATTTTCTTTAATAATTCTCTTTAAATCTTCCTTTAAAGTTGGAACACGTTCCAGACGACCATATTCATATATGTTTGTCCATGCAAGTGAACTTAATTTTTTAAGTTGTGTATAACCGTCATTATCCTTTGCAATTAATATAAAGTGATAATACTTTTGCTTCGGCTCTCTGGTCTCTGTAAGATAAATTTCATTACCTAACGCAATCGTAAAATCTGGGTCGGTTTCGCGCATCGCTTTCGCTAATTTATTAACTGTCATATGCGCACAAAGAGCCTCGTGGTCCGTTATTGCCAAACCACTTAGCCCTAATTCTTTCGATGTTTTAATTAATGCTTCAGGTCGATTAATACTATCAAGTAAGCGAAGATTTGAATACATGCTATGCGCATGACAATTAAAGTATGTGTTCTGTTTTAGCACGCCTTAACCTCCCTGTACGTTGATGCTCTAAAAATAAATGAGTTCTTTTGGTGTCTTCATTATAAACTTCTGGCATAATTTCTTTATGATTTTGTCCTAACCAAATTGCTTGGAAACCACGTCTTGTTATTTTATGTTTATATAATTCATAAGCATCAGCAAAACACGTTTGACATTCTCCGTATAAAGTACGGACATGCATAATTTCCTCTTTAGTTAATTTACTACATTTTTTTATTGAGTTTTCATTACGGCCACCGTCACCACCAGCTGTTTCATTATAGCCATTATTTAGACTATTATAATAAATAATCCAAAATTCTTCACGATTATTGCCAAATTTATTATAATATTCTTCGCTCATCTCTTCAATAACTTCGAAGGTAAAATTTTCTATACCATATTTACGAAAAGCTTGATATAGACTTTTATTCCATTCTTTACTGTCATTAAACCTAGTAGTATGATATAACCATCTACTTTCGATATGTGATGATTTTCCAATATATGATTTGTTATTTAAAGAATTAGTAATTTTATAAATTCCAAACATATTATAAAATCTCCTTTCATTTTCTACATATATTAAAAATCAAACTAATTAGAATACATAAAATCGCCCATGCATTCTAAGATTCTTACTTTATAATTATACCATATATTTTTATCAAAATCAATCATGCTTTACAATAACCAATTTATCAACGGCACGGGTAGCCGCAGTATAAAGCCAGCGCGCATGTTCAGTTTTATTAAATGGAAACTTTTCTTCCAGAACTAATACTTTATCCCACTCGCTACCTTGCGCTTTATGGCAAGTGATTGCATATCCATATGAAAACTCTTTTGGTAATAAATCTCCATAACGATTTTTTGCACGATTAAGCTTATATGCTAAACGCCAATCGCAACATTTTTCACCAGTTAAAAGCATAATGCGATCACCCATAACCGCAGGATAAATACTTCCATTAGCAACAAAATCAAAATTCAGAACATCAAATTTTTGTATAGGTTCGTTATAAATTAATTGACGGGGTAAACTTAACCACTCTTGACTACTATTGGTTAGCGTGCCGATTGTTCCATTTACTAATGCGTCACCATCATAGTTAATACTTTCCCAATAATTACGCAAACAAATAATTTTATCTCCATCTTCTGGGTTAATACCTTTGCCCAGAAGTGCGCGAATATTATTATTCTGCGCAAGGCGTTGCATATTTGTACCAACGATAACTTGGTCACCCCATAACAGCATCCCAGTATTTAAACTATGATTAGGCAATATCATTACATCATTACCTTTCCAATCATCCAATGTTGCGTTTTCACGAATTTTCATTGTAAGCTGAATGATTTCTGAGTCCATGGCCTGACGCACGATTTCATCAAGGAAAACATGCGGATGGTCAAGTAAATGATTATCTTCATCTGTATCTATTGGTGGCAGCTGAAATGGGTCGCCTAAACATATTACATAAACTTTATGCTTAAATAGCTGGTCCATAAGACTCTTTGGCACCATACTGACCTCATCAACTACAACAATAGTAAAGCCAAGGGCGGGCTTAGGCTTATGCATAAAACCACCGGCAGGGCGAGGCACACTATCAAATAAAAGTCGATGCATTGTCATAGCATTAGGATTACCCTTTTTACGCAATACCTCGGCAGCTTTGCCAGTGAAACTAGCATATGCAATTTGTTCCGGAGCGACATCAAGAGCTTCAACTATAAATCGCACAAGAGTTGATTTACCTGTTCCAGTTAAGCGTAGCCAGCAATTACGGTGTATTTTTCACCAGCGCGATGCCGAGCTACTGCTATTTTCAGTCCTTCTTCTTGACCTTTAGTCAAAATCATGACTTACTTCCTCCATTTCTTGAAGTTTTAAATTTTTTATTTTCTATAATTATTATTTTGCTCTAAATATTTTATTGCTTCTTCTTCACTCATTTTTTTAAACTTAACATTTTCATTTTTTAATTCTTCTAACATTATGCCTCCCAAAGTTTAATATCTATTATAACATGCTATATACCCATTGTCTATCCTAAAACAAAATATTGTTTATTTTTATTTTATGTGATAATATATTGTTATGTCCTCGTAGTTTAGTTGGATAAAACAAGCCCCTCCTAAGGGTTAGAGCGCGAGTTCGACTCTCGCCGAGGACACCATAAAAAAAATTAATCCCGCACTTGCGGGATTTTTATAATTCTAATTTTATTCACTAATTGCTACTACATTATTACTCGAGGTATTCTCTAAATTACTAAACCTAACATTAGCAAGTAATATCATTCCTATTATAGCTAAATAGAAAAATAATACTCCACTATACTTTTTTAAAACATCTAACATATCCATTACCTCGTCTTTCTGATATTATTCTAATACATATATTTGTTCGTGTCAATAAAATAAATAACATTTGTTTGACTTTTTACAAATTATAGTGTAAAATAATATTTAGAAAAGGAGATTATTATGGAAGATAAAAAAGAACTAACAAAAAGACAAGAAGATGTGTTAAGCTACATAAAAAAATTTATTGCAGAACATGGCTATCCACCAGCTGTAAGAGAAATTTGTTCAGGAATGGGATTAAATAGTCCAGCTACTGTATTTGTGCATATTAAAAACCTTCAAAAAATGGGATACATCAGACAAGAAAGTAATAAATTTAGAACAATTGAATTACTTGTAGACAATGAATATTTAGACAAAAAAGAAGATGTTGTAAAAGTTCCTCTACTTGGAAAAATAACTGCTGGAAGTCCTATCACAGCTATTGAACAACCGGATGAATTTTTTGATTTACCTGCAGCATTAATGCCAAAACATGGTGAAGTATTTACCCTTCATGTAAGTGGTGAGTCAATGATTAATCGTGGTATATTTGATAATGATTATGTTATTGTAAAAAGACAACAAAATGCTAAAAATGGTGATATAGTTGTAGCAATGACAGATGAAAATGAAGTAACATTAAAAACATTCTACAAAGAAAGTGACCACATAAGATTACAACCAGAAAACGATACAATGGCTCCATTAATATTTAAAAACATCACTATTCTTGGAATAGCAATTGGTCTTTACAGAAAGATATAACAAACACAAAAAGTCTGATAATTTATCAGACTTTTATATTACTAACAAACTCAATTGTATATATTTAGTTTATCACAATCGGGTCGCTCATACTTCCCAAACCCGATACATAGCTTACCGAAGATTCAAGATTGAAGGACGGCCGGACACCAATGTAGTTGCCGACATTGTTGTGGTGCACGTCTCCAGTGCTGTTCACAATGAACGCAATGTAAGAATAGTCCGAATTGCGCGAAATTGTCCAATCATAATATCCCATGTGCATCCAATTTTGTGACCTTATTGTTGAACCATTTACACTTCCATCATAACTATAAAGTTTTGTTGTCCATGCACTTGGTTCCGTTGCAAACCCATACTCTGATACATACATTAAGCCTATTTTTGCACTATATGTTGTTGCATTATCTGTTGTATTTGTTGTTACTGGATTTACTATCTCATTTTGATATGTTGTTGCTGGTACTGATTGAGAAATATTTGCGTATGTATTCCCTCCTACTTTCCATGTTACTGTGGCTATTTTATTTGCCCAGGTCATTCCTATGTTATTAATGAAATTCGTGTTTAAATTTGTTTTGTTAAGTAAACTTGTACTCCACGTATTTGTTGCACTATTAGTTGCTTTATAATAATTCCAATAATATCTATATATTGTTGTTAAACTTCCTTTATAATATAATGCATCTGGAGTACTTGTAGTCACATAGTCGCCATCTGTTCCTAGTAAATTACTATTCGCATAATCATATTTGATTAGTTTTACTAATTGTTTTTCACTTACTCCATGATAGCCTTCTCCAAATACTCCAATTATTCTGTACAAATTATCTGTTGGACATGGACTTGCATCTGAACCAAAACACACAAAGTTATTTGGGTTTGCTCCTGCATATCTATATGAATTATCTCCAGCTCCATTGGTTAAATTACTATCATGATAATATAGTGAATTGTCACCTTGCGTTCCTGTATATTGTTTTGCTATATAACAAGCCAAAGTACTAGTATCACATGTTTCATCAAATCTTGGTGGAACATATATATCAAAATACACATAACATTTATCTGATAAATTACCTGAAACTATCACTGCTTTCTTTGTATCATCCCAACTTAAGGTGGAACCATTTTCACATCTAGATAATTCTGTATTAAATTTATAACCTTCTGTTGGCCATCCACTCTGAGTAACTGTTTTATAATCTCCTGCTCCTGCGGTTTGTTCTAAATTCATGGAAATACCTTTAGTTATTTTAGTTTGATTATTACTATTATTTTCTACATAAGTATTTGTAGTTTTAAAATAATTAAAACTTGTAATAAGGGCAACCAATAAAACTAAAGTAACTATAGAAAATGTAATATATTTTTTCTTCATTTTTATCCATCTCCACAACAATATCACGCACGGATATTTTATTTTACATATCCATTTTAACCGAAAAAAAAAAAAAAAAAAGCACTATTTTCACGTATTTTGTGTAAATAGTGCTTTTTTTATATTATTTTACAAAAAATACAATGTAACTCAAGAAAGCAAGATATAAAATTAATACAATCCAACCATTAATCATATCTTTTTTCTCAGACTTATTTTTTATACCAATCGCCATTGTAGCTAAATAACCACCAATTAAACCACCAATATGAGCTCCATTATCAATACCAGGCATCATAAATCCAATAATTAAATTAAATAATATAACTGGAATAATTTGAGTTTTAATTGCATCATTTAAATATAATCTATAATGGTAACCAAAATAAAGTAAAGCTCCCATTAAACCAAATATTGCTCCACTAGCACCAACAGATACAATATTAGAATCCACAAATACTAAAGACATTAAACTAGCACTAATGGCACTAATTAAATAGATAAATACAAACTTACCTTTTCCAATTAAACCTTCAACACTTGGTCCAATAACTCTTAGGGAATACATATTTACAACTAAATGAATTAAACCAACATGTAAAAATGCACAAGTAAGAAGTCTGTATATTTCTCCATTTTTAATAAGTAATATATTATTAGCACCAAACTTAGCTAAAACATTAGCATCAAAATTAAAGAAATTATTACCATAAATACCTACAATAACATACATTAATATACAAATTAAAGATATTATATTTGTAAAAATAATTCTTTTCGGAGAAAAAACATCATTAAATTTTTCATTTTCTTTTTCAGTTTTTTCATTTATATCATTAGTAACATTAATAATTAATTCTAAACCATCATCAGTTTCTAACAATTCATTTTTTATACTAGGAAAGCTCTTTACAATCTCACTATTAAAAATATCTTTTATATCTTCAACTCTAATAGTTTCAATATTTTTAATATTACCTTCATCAACTTTTTTACTTAAATCTAAGCATATATTTAAAGCATTTATTTTAAAAGACATTGTTTTCTTCTTAATTTGTCTCATTATATGTTTCATTTTAAATATATCAAATTCAAATTGTTCTTCATTTATAATTGAATTACAACTAATTCTAATAATTCTATATGGCCCATTTAAATTTTCTAACCATATTTCATCTTTAACTCCTTGAACATTTATCGGAGCATAATTTTCTTTTGTAACAAAATAATGAACTAAACTCATCATTACTTGGTCACTTTTTCTAATTAACACATTAGACATTTTTCCATCTCCTCGTCATAATATTTTACAATAAATCATATATTTAGTAAAGAGGTGTCATATGATAGAATACCTATTTTACATAATAAGTCTATTTTTATTAGTAACCATCTTACTTAAAATAAATAATTATCATTTATTTAATGAGGCTTTAATATTTTCAACTGCTACAAACTATTTATTATGTTTTTCAACATCATGTTTCTTTTATTATTTTCATAATTATTTATTTGCACTAATAAGTTCTATTCTTCTCTTACTTGCATCAATTCTTTTACTACATGATATTAAAAAAGTACTCGGTTACATCCCTCTTACATCAATACCTTACTTATTAATTAACATTTATTACTTCTTTAAAATACTTATAAATTATCTATAAAATCTTGAAATTCTTTTGGTAAATCACTATTAAATTCTAACAACTCACCTGTTATTGGATGTTTAAATCTTAAATATGCAGAATGTAAAAATTGTCCAAAATCTGTACAAGATTTATTAGAATAAACTGGGTCATTATGAACTGGATAACCAATATATGCTAAATGAACCCTAATTTGATGAGTTCTTCCTGTTTCTAAAACTAATCTAACTAAAGTATAATCTTTATATTTTTTTATTACTTCAAGATTAGTTATAGCTTTTTTACCATCCTTACATACTTCCATTTTATCAAAATATTGCTTACTTCTTCCAATCGGAGCATCAATAACTGCCTTTTCTTGGGGAAAAACTCCATCTAGTAATGCAATATATTCTCTATGAATTCTTTTATTTTTGAAATCATCTGCTAATAACTCATGAGCTTTATCATCCTTAGCAATAATCATTAAACCACTAGTATCTTTATCTAATCTATGAACTACACCTGGTCTAAATTCTTCCCCTTTACTTAATGTTTTATTATAATAAAGTAAACCATTTACTAATGTATTATTATTGTTACCCGCACCAGGATGAACAACAACCCCACTATCTTTATTTATAACCATTAAATACTCATCTTCAAAAACTATATCAATATCCATTTTAGTAGCTTCTAAAGTCATTTCTTTAACAAAACCATCTTTAATTAATATTACATCACCATCTTTAACCTTATATGATGCTTTAATACTTTTACCATTAACTAAAATATATTCTTCTGCTAGCATCTTAGTTATGGTTTCTCTACTAAAATCTATCTTACTTGCTAAATACTTATCTATTCTTATATCATTTTCATTTACTATTACTTCCATACTTATCTTCTCCCTTAAATATTGCATATATTATAAGGATAAAACCTATTACCAATGCAACATCTGCTAAATTAAATACTGGATACTCATAACCCCCAATATAAAATTTCAAATAATCTATTACATAACCATTAACTACTCTATCAAACAAATTACCTAAAAGTCCACCATAAACAAGACTAAATGCTACTACGTTTCTTCTATTATCCAAGAAGTTTTTTTGATAAATCATCAAAAAAACAAATGATACTACTGCAATTCCAATAAGTAAAAACCTGCTTCCTTCAAACGTACTCCATGCTGCTCCTTCATTATATACTTTCGTTAAATAGAAAAATTTAGGAATAATACTTTTTAAAATTCCATAATAAAATGACTTATCAACTATATATTTAATAAGTATATCAAATAAAAAAATAATAATAGCAATCAATAAACTTTTTTTCTTCATGCTATTATTTTATCACATTTTTCATTTTTTTACTAGTATACAATCTGCCCCAATTTTAGTTATATCTGCAAAACTAAAACTAAACTCACTACTTTTAAGCATCTTTCTAAATATTTTTTTATTCTCCGCCACCAAACTTATTACTTTTCCTTCACTATCTACTTCTGCATCAACAATTCTTCCTAAATTAGCCCCAGTATTAACACTAATAATATCTTTATTTTGAAGTTCACTTAAATACATAATATCCCCCATAAATTATATGTTTTACTTTATTAATTTACGCACATTTTCAATTGCACTTTTCTCTAATCTTGATACCTGTGCTTGACTAATACCCAACTCATCAGCTATTTCCATCTGTGTTTTACCAATCATAAATCTTTGTAGCAAAATATTTTTCTCTCTTTCTTTAATTTTCAAAAGAGCCCTTCTTAAAGAAATAATCATATCTTTATCACTATTTTTATCTTTAACATCAGCTATCTGGTCAAATAAATAAATTGTATCCCCACCATCATTATAAATTGGTTCAAAAATACTTGCGGGGTCTCTCATGGCATCCATAGCATAACCCACTAAATACTCAGGAATATCTAAAGCTTCTGCAATAACATTCGCCGGAGCTTCAACCCCATAATCACTTAAATATTGTTCTTTAAACTTAATAATTTTATAAGCCAAATCTTTCGTACTTCTACTAATTCTAACTGCAGTATTATCTCTTAAATATCTTTTAATTTCTCCAACAATTAAAGGAACTGCATAAGTAGAAAGTTTAAGACCATAAGATAAATCAAAATTATCAATAGCTTTAATTAACCCAATAACACCGACTTGAAATAAATCATCCAAATTAACATTACCTTTATTAAACGTTCTAAGAATACTTAAAACAAGTTTTAAATTTCCATTAATTAGTCTATCTTTAGCATCTAAATTACCATTTTGATATTCTACAAACAACTTAGTCATTTCTTCATTACTTAAAACTTCAATCTCACTAGTATTAATACCTGTTATATCAACTTTATATTTTGCCATAAAATAAATCCTTTCCCATTATTTATGGCAAGGATTTATTATTTTTATACATTTATTTTATTAAAACAATCTAATACTTCAAGCATTTCTCTAGAAATTCCACTTGTATCACCAGACATTTCCATATTCTCTTTTAAAACATCATTAACTATTTCTAAAGGAATATATCTTAAACTAAAATTACCATCTAATTCTTCTAATGTATAATTAGTTTTTTTTAAATCTGGTATTCTATCATCATTTATTACATAATAATAAATTACTATTTTAGTATTAACATTTTCACTTGGATAATCCTTATAATAAGAATTTCTCACCACGAACGGATTTAAGTTGCTTGTATCAAACTCTAATCCCGTTTCCTCTTTAAGTTCCCTACGAAGTCCCAAAAGCAAGTCTTCACCAGCTTCAATATGTCCACCAGGAAATTGATATTCACAATGTGAATGTCCTAATAATATTTTATTATCACTAGTTATTATTAAGGCTTTAACTCGAGTAACTTCATTATTTATATCACTTTCTAACAAATTATTTTTATTTTTTACTATTTCTATCATTTTTACTACACCAGCTACATTGTACCAAATTCTTTCTTTTTTGACAATTTATTCTTGTAATAATTTTATATTTTTGCTAATATATTAATAGAAAGGAGCTAAAAAAATGTACGATTACGATTATATAGCTGGTGAAACAACAAAAGCAGCTGCAAATGTTGCCGGAACCCTTATCTGGACAATAATTGCTTTTATTATTGCTATTGCAGCAGGTATCATGGTTTACTTTATGTTTGTTAAAAGTGATAAACAAGTAAGTGAAAATCTAAAAAAACTAAAAGATTTATTAGATTTTAAAACAATGTTAATTGAACCTATTTTAAAGGTTGTATACATTTCACTTACAATATTCGTTATATTATTCTCATTTGGTTTAATATCAACTAGTTTCGTTTCATTTTTATTAACATTAATATTTGGACCAATCATTATAAGAATTGCTTATGAATTAATGATGATTAATATTATGATTTGGAAAAACACAAAAGAAATTAACGAAAATATCAAACCTAAAGTAGCAAAAAAAGAAGCCAAAGAAGAAAAAGAAACAAAATAAAAGATGCATTCGCATCCTTTTATTTTGCTTTCTTTTTTGGAAATAATATATCTCTAACTCCATAGAAATATTGACATCCAGAAATTACTGATAATACCACTGCAGCAATTAATAAAATATCTGCAACAGGGAACCCAATAAGTTCAAATGGTAAATTATAAAACATAGTAAGAGTAAGACCACTCATCATACAAATAGTTTTTATTTTTCCAAGTATTGATGCTGCCACAACTTTACCATTTTGTCCAGAAATCATTTTACAAGAGTCAACAACTATATCTCTTGAAATAATAACAACTGGTATAACAATAGAAATAATTCTATCATAAGCTAAAATAATAAGTAAACCATTAACAAGTAATTTATCTGCAATAGCATCCATTACTTTTCCAAAATCCGTAACCATATTATTCTTACGTGCTAAATATCCATCTAAAAAATCTGATGTCGATGCTATTAAAAATATAATACCTGCAATAATATATTTTAAATTAACATTTATATTAACTACTTGATAAACAGGAAACTCTACTCCAAGTTGGCTCCACGGAAGTAAAAGCAACAAAAGTAATAAAACTGATAAACATATTCTTGTAATTGTAATTTTATTTGGTAAATTCATAAACTTCCCTACTTTCCATAACTTATTGTATCAGTAACATTTCGATTTATAGTAACTTGTTTAACTGACCACACAATTGTAAATAAAACTAATAAAAATATTAAAGCATAAATTGTTATATAAACCCATTTATTATATTTTTTAGTCTTTTTTGTATATGGAGATGCTATTTCATCATCTTCTTTTTTTTCTTCTTTTATCTTAAGTTCAATAGTTTTCTCAATTTCTTTAATAGGTATTTTTGAAGTATATTCAAACATATACTCATTAAATTCATCTATTAATTCTTCTTCATTTAAACCTAAATATTTAGCATAACTAGATATATATTCTTTTAACTCAAATATATCTTTAAATGCTCCTGTTCTTCCATCTTCAATATTTTCTAGTATTTCTACTTTAATATTTAAATCTTTACTTGCTTCATTTAAACTAACACCTGATGACTCCCTTGCATACTGAAGCTCCTCACCAATTTCGTTCAAAACTTTTTCACTCCTTTTTCAAATTAAAAAAATAAAAAATAATCTTAATAAGCCATGTTTTGTTCTTCATAAAGAAGAGGCAAATATTTATCTTACATTTCTGCACCCAAAGTAAATTCATTTCTTTACTTTAAGCTCCCCTACCATAATTTGGGTTTCTCGCTTGCGGGGTTTACCACGTTCCACCTACAAAGTTTCCTTTGTAACTCGTCTCTTTGGCACTTTTATATCTAATAAAACCATTTAAGGTTTCCTCGAAGCCGTTAGCATACACTACCTTAGGTTATTTTTTCCCTAAGCACAAACACTACAGACATCGCAGTCTGTGCGAGCATGGACTTTCCTCTATATAACTATTTTATATAGCATTTGCCACTAGATTATTCATTATTTCCATAAACTACTTTTTCAAGTTGACTAATTCTTTTTAATAAATCAACATTATTCATACTTCTAGAAGGTGCATCACTACTTGTACTTGCTACTTCTTGAAGTCTTCTTATTTCTTGTTTTAACTTAATATTATCATCAGTTAAATCTTTAATATCTTTTTCTAATTTTCTTACAATATTAGAATATTCCGTATAATCACGGATAACCATATCCAAAAACTTATCAACTTCTTGAGGTCGATATCCCCTGGCATCAATCTTAAATTCTTTCTCAAGTATTTCTTGAGGAGTTAAATATAATCGATCGTTATACAAAAATATCACCTACTAACAAGAAAATTATATCTTAAATTTCTAGATTAGTCAATATCTCTCCCACTACTAATTTCTTCCACATCCAAAAATGGGACATTCAAAGTACCCCAATCTAAATTTTCCATCATTATATTTATATAGTATTCCATTCTCATTTCCTTCACCATTAAAATAATACACCAAAAATCTAAAAAAAACATTACTTTCGACAAAAGAAGTCAAAACTTTTATTGTCTATATTTGACAAATAAGTCTCCCTATCTTCAAAAAAACTTAAAAATATGTTATAATACCTCTAGGTGATTAAATGTTATATCCTAATAATATTAAAAAAACATATAAAAAGGAAATATCTCATAAAAATCGTGGTATGAGTCTTGAATATTTAATTGAACAAGAAAATACTTACTATAGAGATAATGATATCGCCTACATTTATAAAAAACCAACTCCAATTAGAGTTGTAAAAACTGAATATTGTTCTTATGGTAAAAGAATAACAGATGCTTTTTATGAAATGCCATCCACACTAGACTTTAATGGAATATATCAAGGAAAATACATTGAATTTGATGCTAAAGAAACTAATAATAAAACTTCTTTTCCCTTATCCAATGTCCATCCTCATCAAATAAAACATATAAAAAATATCCAAAACCATCAAGGTATTGTATTCTTAATAATAAGTATGAATGATGAATATTTTATATTAATGGGTAAAGATTTTCTAAACTTTATTGATAATGAAACAAGAAAAAGTATTCCTTATGAATATCTAGAAAAAAATGGAATAAAAATAAATATGACTTTAAAAGGATTAGATTATTTAAGTAAATTAAAGGAGATAATATGAAAAAGTTAAAATTAAAAAAAATTAATTTAAAGAAAAAATCGACTGGAAAAGGAAATAAAAAAGTTTTTACTAAAGATAATATACTTTCAATTATTTTAATTGCAGGTATAGCTATAATTTCAATTGCTTTAGTATTTGCTCTTTACATAATTATTTCTTCACCAGATTTTGATAAAGATAAATTGTATTCAAAAGAGTCTAGTGTATTATATTTTAATGATGGTAAGACTGAACTTGCTAGACTTGGTCAATATGATAGAGTTTTAGTAAATTATGATGAATTACCAGAAGTTCTAATTGATGCTATTGTTGCTACTGAAGACTCAAGGTTCTTTCAACATAATGGTTTAGATATGGCCCGTTTTGCCAAAGCAAGTGTTGGACAAATCCTAGGTAATGATAAAGCTGGTGGAGGTTCTACCTTAACAATGCAAGTTGCAAAACAAATATATTCTAATAAAGAAAGTCATGGTATAAAAGGTATAATTCGTAAATTTCAAGATATATACATGGCAGTATTTAAACTAGAAAGTAATTATACAAAAGAAGAAATAATAGAGTTCTATATAAATAGTCAATGGTTTGGGTCAACAGGTTCCCTAAACAACTCAGGTTTTGCTGGAGTTGAACAAGCATGTCAAAACTTCTTTGGTAAATCAGTTTCAGATATTTCTCTAGCTGAAGCATCAATTATTGCAGGTATGTTTCAAAATCCTGTTTGGTATAACCCATATACCTACCCTAACAATACTAGAAAGCGTCAAAAAACAGTTTTAACATTAATGGTAAATCATGGATATATTACTGAAGAAGAAAAAAATGCTGTTTTAGAAATTCCCATTGAATCTTTATTAGTAAAAAAAGAAGCTGATGGAAATGGTGAAAGCCGTGCAGCAATTGACTATGTAATTAATGAAATAAAAAGTGATACTGGATATGACTTACGTGAAGTTCCAATGAAAGTTATAACAACAATTGATAAAGATGCTCAAGAGGTTTTAAATAAACTTGAAAAAGGTGAAATATATAAGTTTCCAAATGATGCAATGCAAGAAGGTATAGCTATTACCGATATGACAACTGGTGGCTTATCAGCAATATCTGGTGGTAGAAATTATGGAGCTCGTGGAACAAACAGAGCAACTATTAAAAGACAACCTGGGTCAACAGCCAAAATTCTATTTGACTATGGACCTTACATTGAATACTTAAATGGTTCACCAGCATCCTTATTCTTAGATGAAGAAACAACTTATACAAATGGCACACCAATAAAGAATGCGGATGGTAAATATAATGGTTTAATGACAATGCGTGATGCTCTAGCAGCATCAAGAAATATCCCCGCATTAAGGGCTTTCCAAGCAGTTAATAAAGAAAATCCAGATTATATTAAAACATTTGTAAAAAGTCTAGGCATTAACTATGGTGATGAACTTTATGAATCTGCAGCTATCGGTGGTTTTGATGGTGTAAGTCCAGTGCAAATGTCTGCAGCATATGCAGCATATGGACGTGGTGGATACTATATTGAACCATATTCATATACAGAAGTAACTTTACTAGATACTGGTAAAGTATATAAAAAACAAAATGAAAAAGTCAAAGTTATGAGTGAAGAAACTGCTTACATGATTACAAGTATTTTAATGACTGCTGCTGAACGTGGTGTTGGGGGTGTCAAAGTATATGGTACAAACATCGCTGCTAAATCCGGTACAACAAACTTAGATAAAGCAACAACTGAAAAATTAGGAATTCCTGCATCAGCTACTAGAGATGCTTGGAACATTACTTACTCCCCAGAATATTCAATAGCTTTATGGATTGGATATGACATCAATAATTCAGAACATTATTTAACAGCAACAATCGGTGGTAGAGTTAGAAATGCTGTTATGAAAGCTGTTGGGTCTAGAGTATATTCTAAAAACAAAACATTCAGTGTTCCGAGTGGCATCATTGAAGTAGAAATTGAAAAAGAAACATTCCCTACTCAACTTGCCAGTGAATTTACTCCAGACAGTTTAAGATATACAGAAATATTTAAAGAAGGTACTGAACCAACTGAAACTTCAGCAAGATTTGATAAACTAAGTTCTCCAACAAATGGTTCATATACATTCGATGGCACAAAGATAAAATTAACATGGAACGGAATTAAAACTCCAGATGCTATTAACACAAGTTATTTAAAAGATTATTTCAATAAATATTATGACACCAGTGCTAATAAGTATTATGAAGAAAGAATTGCTTATAACAATACTTATATAGGTTCTCTAGGTTACAACATTTATGAAAAAAATGATGATGGAACCCTTAATTACCTCGGTCGTACTGATGGTACAAGTTATACAATAACAAATAGCACCGGAGGTAACAAAACATATGTAATAAAATCAGCATACTCACTATTTACTAAAAATATGAGTGATGACCTAACAATTAAAGTAAATTCAAACATTGATAGTAACATTGAAGATATTATAAAACCAGATCCTAGTGATGATACAGACACCGAAAAGAATTATGGATTAGATTAAAAAAAGAGTCAGGCACATGACTCTTTTTTAATTCAGAAACGTAAATTGGAAATTTTATAAAAGATTTAATTCTTCCTTTATGCCCTTTTGCAATATTTTTGAAAAATTAATACCTTTTGCTTCTGCCAATAATTTTAACCACTCAGGCATAGTTACTGTAGTTTTTACAGTTTTTGAAGAAATTTTTCTTTCATGTTCTAAAACATCTAACTCTACCATTGTAATAAACTCATCTTTCCCAACTTTAATATTCATATAATTATAAGTTGGAACAGGTAAAACTTCATATTCTGGTAGCATATTATACAAAGCATCTTGTGCCATATAATATGCTTCATTAAACCCATTACCAAATGTAAAAATATTATCAAAATCAATAAATCTTACATTATATGAATTTCCTTCTTTAGAAAAAATTGCTGGATAAAAATAATTATTCATAACACAAATTCTAAATGGTAATTTATTGTAACGAGCGGGATTATAATTTAATCCCTGTACTCTTTACAATGTTTGATAAAGTACCCGCAGGGATATCACCTTTATGGTTGGGAACAATACAAACCTGTGTGCCTTTTTTGTATTTTAAATGTGAACCTTTTTGACTCACTAGAACCCAACCATCTTTACGGAGTGATTTTATCACTTTTTTTACAACTACCATTTACGCTCCTTTCTAATATATTATAGCAAAAAGCAAAACACGTGTCAACACATATTTCGCTTTTTTCACATATTCTATTTTTTCACATTGCTAAATTTACATTGAAAAGGACATTTATAACAATCTGGCTTTATGCTTTTACAAGTATATCTTCCAAATAACACTAATTGATGATGAACTCTACTCCATTTATCTTTTGGAAAAAACTTCATTAAATCTTTTTCTATTTTTAAAACATCATCACTTTTAGTTAATCCTAATCTTTTAGAAACTCTAGCTACATGAGTATCTACAGCAATGGCAGGAACATCATATATATTTGATAAAACCACATTACAAGTTTTTCTACCCACACCAGGTAAACTTTCTAAATAATCTCTATTATTTGGAACAGTTCCTCCATAATCACTCACTAATTTTTTAGCAATTTCAATTATATAAACCGCTTTTCTTTTAAAAGTACCAACTGGTCTAATAATTTTTTCTATATCGTTAATATCAGCATCAGCTAAAGAAAAAATATCATATTTAGAAAACAACTCTTTAGTAACTAAATTTACTCTTTTATCAGTTGATTGAGCAGCTAAAACAGTAGCAATTAATAATTCATAATCTTTATTATATAATAGTTCACAGACAGGATTAGGAATAACTTTATCTAATTTTTCTATTACTTCCCTACTTTTCATTTAACCAATCAAAATTCATAACACTAGTTTCATATGATGGAGCTTCTGGTTCTTTTTCCATAGCATTCTTTATATCCTCCGGTGCTTTAATTCCTTTCTTATTCCATTCATTTAATATTCTATCAATATATCTTAAATTAGTTACACCATTATAAACAGCTTCTCTTAAAGCAGCTATAATTAACTCTTCACTATATCCCCCATCAATCCAAGCATTAATTATTTCATAATCCATAGTAGATAAAGTTCTTCCAAATTCTCTTTCAAATACTTGATATATATCATCTTTAGTTTCTTTCTTTTCATTTTTCTTATAATCACTTCTTATTTCATTATAAAAATTATCTAAAGAAACTCTTTCTCTAATCTTACCTAAATCATCTTTTTCAGCATCAACTTTAATTAATCTTTTAGCCATCAAAGAACCATAAGCAGTTAAAACATCTTCTTCTTTCATATTAAGACATTTAGAAACAACTTTCATATCAAATACTTCATCAAATACATTATCAAAATAAAGTAAAAGTAAAAATTCATTTAAAGATAAATTCAATTTCAAGGCTTCTTTAATAAATATAGTTTCTGCCACAAATTTTTTATTATCTTTAAACATAATTCTCACTTCCTTTTCTCTAAATATTTTAATATCTCACTTTTTTTATTTTTTAATAAATTATCTCTTACTTCATAAATATATTTTTCTAAATATTCCTTAGCATAATCTCCAAAATATACAATTCTCTCATCCGGTATCTGACGCATGATCTCCCGTGCCACCGTCAGACCGCCGACACCGGAATCAAACACGCCAATCGGAGCATGGTTCAAGTCACAATGTTCCGTCATGTTCTATTCCTCTCAAAATCTTTCTACTCTTTTCATTTTAACTGTTTTCCATAAAATATTCAAGTCAGCAAACATAAGCATTACAGATAATGATTGAGAAATGACAAATATTTAAACTGTATCTTATAGTCGCTGTCCTCT
>ERZ779877.1018-NODE-1018-length-26707-cov-4.718032_pt1 | contig 26707 bp, 39 predicted proteins | sample MGYA00511556_ERZ779877 | MGnify/ENA primary metagenome ERZ779877 (study PRJEB29588, sample SAMEA2159338) | human gut metagenome | biome: human gut; feature: human-associated habitat; material: faeces | place: Denmark | collected 2008/2010 ...
TGATACTTTGTCAAATCAAAGTGCTTGAACAAATCACGATATTCATAGAACTTTGTTTCAGGTTCACTTATGGTAAAGTCAAGCCCTTCTGTTTTGGGCATGGTCTTCACATAAATCATCCTTTTCTCTATATCAAACTGGAAACCTACTGGTAAGTACCAAACAGATGTTTTAAAGTGATTTTTCCAAAGGGCTATAACTTGCAAGCCATTCTTAAAATTCACCACTATAACACCTGATTTTGCTCTAGCTGAATAAGTATAGACAGAATTAAGTATCTGATGGAAGAACTTACTTTTGCTCTCTAAGGAAACGTCAGAAAGCTCCTTTTGAGTTTGGATTTTTCTTTCTTCCTGAATCCTTCTGTTATTGAGTGCTATTTCTCTATCAATATCCACCACCCTATTTTCCAGCTCCTTCTTCTGTGCATCCAGCTTATTTACTCTTACATTCAGAGCATTTAAAATGGCAGGATTCAAATCAGTAGATGAAGCAAACTTTTCTGCTGTAGTATTTATTTCTTCATCTAATTCAGATATGCTATTGTGATACTCTACCTTTGATTCCTCTAATCTTTGGTTATCAGCTTCCAACTTCAAGATAGCTTCATTACTCTTAGCTTCATAATCCTTATCAAGAACCATTTGCCTGCATATATTCCATACAACCAGATTAACTAAGTTGTAATTAGTTGTAGGCACATGACACTTTCTTTTATCACCTCTATTAATCATTTTATCTGCACATTGGTAGCTAAGTTTCTTACTTTCTTGATTCACTCCTAAATTTCTACCACACACACATTTTCCGATACCTTTAAGAGGATTAAAATATAGTCTATGGTTATCCTTTATGGCAGTTCTATCTTTAAGCCCTTTGTTAGCTGCTTCCCAAAGTTCTACTGGAATAGGACATACTGGTAACTGATATATTTTACCTGCTCTCTTTCTAATACCTTTGTACTCAGTTCTGTGAATGATTTCAAAGATAGATTTCATCAAGAAACCCCTATCATGGTAACGGATATTCATATACTCAGCAGTTTTAAATAATGACATACCACTAGCTACCAATTCAAAGATTTCTTTTACTTGTGCCATTTTTTCTTCATCAATAGCCCAAACCTTTTTAGGTTCACCACTCAAACCATGTTTAGGATTAGGAGCAGAAACAAAACCGTAAGGCTTATGTGCATCCAAATCCGCCATTGGATTAGTTATCATTCTAGTTTCCTTACCAGTGTTCATGCGGGTACGAGTTTTCAAACGCTCCTCAGCAGCACCATAAGCTTTAATTGCCAATAGAAGGAACTGACTTAAATCCAGCTTACCTTCATAAATGTGCTCTGGTTCATCCAGCATGATTAACTTGATGCCTTTAGCTAGAAGTGAATGGATATTATAAAGAGTATTTTGAACGTCTTCACTTCTGCTAATACGAGACAATTCACTAACGATAACTAAATCTGCATCATCTTTAGTTACGCTAAGAAGGGCTTTATATCCCTCTCTATCATCTACCGCTCCACTAATACCATTATCCTCTAGTATTTGGGATAACATATAACCTTTTTGCTTACAATAATCCTTAATCAAGTCTTTTTGTCGTTTCAAATCTTGATTGTTCGTCGAAACACGAGTATAACCTATTACCTTCATAATCAATACACTTTAAAATTTCTGGGTGCAAAGATACAAAAAATATTTGGAACTATGAAGTATATTCTGTTAATTAATACTAACGTAACGTACTTCATAGTTCTATTTCCAGTCAATATTAGGCATGAACTACCCTATTTCACCTTATAAATAAGCCCGACATGTTTAAAGAAGCTTAAATAATTGGCTAGCATTTCTATAGTAGTAATATTTTCGTTACTTTTGCGACATATTTACAAACTAACAATTCAAAGCAATATGAATAATTTTGTTGCGATAGATTTTGAAACCGCCAATGCAGATAGAAGTAGCATCTGCCAAATTGGTATAACAGAAGTAGTAGATGGTATCTTACAACCTTCTAAAAGGTGGCTCGTACAACCAGAAGGAAACGACTATGATGCCTTCAATATACATATTCACGGTATCAAACCAGAAGACACCGAGAATAGCCCTAAATTTCCAGATGTATGGAAAGAGGTATATCCATATTTAAAGGATAAGGTAGTAGTGGCACACAATACTTCATTTGATATGTATGCTTTGCGTGATGCTTTAGATAACTATCAGATAGAATATCCTACATTTGATTACTTTTGTACTTTGAGAATCGCTAGATACATAGTTAAAGGCTGCTATAGCTATTCTTTAGATGTGGTACTTAATTATCTAGGTATAGAGTTTGATGGACATCATAAAGCTGATAATGATTCAGCAGGTTGCGCTAAATTGTTATTGAAGTGCTTAGATATGGATGGTAGCACTCTGGAGGAACTGGAAGAAAAGTACCATTTTCATAGAGGTAAATTTGCACCTGATACCTTCATAGCACAATTAGCTATAAATAAGAAGAGTAAAACAGAAATGTTAGAAAGTCTAGAGGAGCATCCAGAATTAGCAGATGAAGGTAACTACTTCTATGGTAAGAATGTTTGCTTTACTGGAACTTGTAACTATGGTACTAGAAAGGAACTGCTACAGAAGATAAAAGATGTTGGTGGTATTCCTTCCGATTCTGTAACTAAGAAGACAGAAGTGTTAGTAGTTGGACAGCAAGATTATCGTGTTGTTGGAGAGGATGGAATGAGTAAAAAACAAGAGAAAGCCAAAGCCTTATTAGATAAAGGGCAAGATATAGAGATTCTTAGTGAAATAGAGTTTTTAAGTAGAATTTAATAAGTTAGATATGAAAAGAATACTATTATTTTTAATGATGCTTACAATCAATATTGTGAGCTTTGCACAAAATAGCGAGCCAGAGAAGGCAAAGCCTATGACAGATACAGAAATAGTCCGCAAATGTGCTATTCTTGATGTCGAAGGTAAATATTATGATAATGTTACTGTAACTATCAAGTCTAATCAGCCAGATTTTTTCTTTACTGATAAGTACAAAGTTAAAGTTACTGTTACTGATGCTTCTGGTTCTAAAGTTTGGAATAAGACTTTTAAAAATGCATTTCTGTATGTTTTTCCTAATGGACAAATCCAAGTAGGTAAGCCTAATTTTGACAAGTTAGTTATAACTAAATCTAGTCCTACTGGTGATTGGATAGGAATGGTAAGAGAAAAAGAAGGAGTATATTAAACAGAAAAAGCCAGCCTAAATTAATAGGTTGGCTTCTTTTGTCTTCTAGCTAATATGGTTAAATCAGGATAGTTATTAGCATGATGATTGTAGCAAATATTGCTACTTTACCAGCTAGTAAAATATCTACTTCTGTTACCTCTAAAATAGGCTTATTATCTATAAAATTCACTAGCATTCTAACTAGTAAATGAAGTATTATCATTACGTTAAATATAAATAAGGTGTATATCATTTTATTCTTTTCCAGATTCCGTTTACTTTCTAAAAATGTGCTGCTAAATCTTTAGATACCTCTATAATCAATCTAGGTATAAACTATCTATTTGAACTGTTGTTATTTGGTAGATACTTATTATAAGGCTTTATTTCACCATGCTTAATCATTCTAGCTAGTTTCGCCACATTATATATAAATATATCATCCCCAAAGATGTTAATGAACATGGCTATATCTTTATTGTCTGCTAGTAAAGCCTTAATCTTATGTATTTCTATGATGTGTGTAGAGTATTTGATAGCACTAGCATCCCTATTCTTTATTTCACCAGCAGCCTAGATATTCCTTCCATCTTTACTTGTGCATTTGATGTGTAAATCTATATCACAAAATTCTGTATCTGTATAATCTATCTACCAGCCTATCTAATCTGCTAATGTCTTAAATATGTTTCTACCTTTTCTTTCTGATTCTTGTGCATTTGGGTTATATATCATAATTTTTACTTTTTAAAGTTTGTTACTGTTGTATCTGATTAATAAGAGTATCTAATGAAGTGGTATCATCTGAGTGCTATAAGTGGTATCATCTGAGTGCTATGACTATTACTTATGTCTATTCATCTGAATCATTAACTATAGAAGCTGTAGCTGATTCTTCTTAATCTCATATATCATAGCTTCTAAGTTTTCCAGTTTAGTGTATAGTTCTTTGTTTTCCATATTATGTGTAGTTAATAGTTTATAGTGTTATCTGATTATCTTATTTAAAGATGCACTTTGTTCTGTATATCTCATAGTAATCTCTAAACTCTGTATATAAATCTACCTCTTTATCAGTAATTAAATTATCATTTAAGGCTTTAAGTAGATTGTTTCTATTTTCTATTTTACCATACTCTATAATATTATTTTGTCCTATTCCGAACTCTGTATAGTAATCTACATTTTCTATAGAAGCTCTGTAATCCATCCAGATTTTAGTAACCAATTTCTTAGTATAGCTCCATTCTGTATTAGGATTTGCTTTATAGTCCTTATAAAGAGCTTGCAATCTCTTTTCATCTTCCTCGCTACCTTCTGCTGTATCTAGTAGCCTAAATGATGGATTATGTGTCTGATAGCTGCTTAATCTCTTTTCTAATGTTTTATTATCGGAGGTATATCCGATTTTTGCATAAATACCTGATTCTATTAAGTATAACATAATATCAAAATTTATAGTTAAATTTACTAATCTCATAACCAGTAACGGTTTTGCCATCTATCTTTTTATTTTTCACAATAGCATTGTACACTTTAGACAGTCTAATTAAAGATGCTTTAGCTGCTAATGTAATACCTAATCTTTCAAATTCTGATTTAATCTTTGCCTTCAAATCTTTGTTGCTTATGAAACCTGATAGATTCAAATTCTGAAAAGCTATATCCATCTGCTTCTTATCTAATACAGCCTTCATCATCTTTTCTTTATTGAATTGAAGACTATTTATTTCTGTAGGTTTGAGATACTTTGTGAAGTCTTCAAATTCAGGATATTCCTCTAAATATGCCTTATCCTTTGTTTCTAAATAATTAATCAGTATGGATTTGTAGCTAACATGTTTCTCTGCTGTTTTCATAGTTTTCTATTAAATTATAAAATTCCATTCTAGAGGTTCTTTTCTTTCAACTTTCTTGTTTTCCAGTGCCTTTATAAAGTAATCTAATGAAACTTCTTTAGGCAGGTTAGAACATTTCTTCACCAAATCATTCTTTAAGGAACTATCTACATTTGGATATTTAGCTATTAAATAGGATAAAGCCTTAGAATCTCTTAAAGGTGGACATACTTCATTATTAAGGCAGAATTGGTATATGATAGCATAGATATAGTTAGTAGTACCATCTGTTGAATTATCAATATTTAAAGACAAAGGAAAATGAATCGGATTAAGATGTAAACTTTTACCTATATATTTTAAATAACCTTTATCTATTAATGGTTGAAGTTTGCTGTTAATCTGATTGATACCTATACCAATATTCTTAGCTAGTTCTTTCTTAGAACCATATTTAATAAAGTTTGTTCCATTTTCACAAACCAGCTTTATCTTTATTAATATTCCCTTTTGTTCTGGTGTTAGTTCTGTATCATCTTTCAATGTATGTAGTACTATAGAGAAATCCTTTTTAAGTTGTGTGAAGTGATATACATTATAGTAGTGTTCTTGTTTCTCATTTTTCTTTTTAGTTATCTCTTTAAAATATGGTGTTAAATCTTTTATGTACTTAGATATAGTTACATTTGTTACCCCAACTTCTTTAGCTAGTTCTTCTTCTGAAATGGAAGCGGTTAAACTGTTATCTTTAAATTGGTCTTTAATTAAAAAGTAAGTATAGACTTCTAAGAAGTTACTTTTTGTTTTTAACTGAATAAGGCTGGATGGCATTTTTGTAAACGTACTCATAATTAGATATTGAGTTTTCATTAGTTAGTATTATAAAATCATCTGGGGTATTTTTCCATAATCTATTTAATCTATTCATTCCAAAATAGGCTTTTTCTTCAAGCCGATTTCTAAATAGCTTGTTTAACGGTTTATAAAGTATTGCTCTCATATTGGTATTAAAAAATTGATGATTTGATTTTCGCTAGAAAATCTAAGAATCTTATTATCTTATCTATCTTACTATCTTATTAGGCATAAAGGTTAGGTGTTTGGTAATTTAAAGGTTGAGTGATAGGTAATTTAAAGGATAAGTGATTTCTTACAAAAAATGCAGTTTCCTATTGAAATTCCTGATTAAAAAAAACTCGTCTCAGAAAATCAAAGAAAAGGGCTATATTTCAAGCCCTATTTCCCTGCTAGTAACAAATCCTCTAAAAATTAATCATTTACGACAAAAATCCATGACAGTGTTTTTCCTCTTGCTTTCTGGACAATTATATATATAATTTTTGGCTACTCAAAATAAAAAATAAACTTTTTTAAAATTCAGTCGGGATTAGCCCTTTTTGGGGATCTCTTTATCCTGGATGATGCTGGGAATGTAGGTTAGCCATGTGAAGTACCGTTTTTGTGAATGTCGGCATGGCACTGTTTACAGACAGCCAGCAGATTATCATAGTTATAAGCTACCTCTATTCTTTTATCCCCGAAATAGTTAAGAAATGAATCTTTATGATGTACGTCGATAGCAGCTTTTACTATACCCTTTGAAAGACATACTTCACAAAGTGGATGCTGCTTTAGATAGGATAATCTTAGCATTTTCCATTTCTTACTTTGATAGATTTCCTATCTTTCTTTTCTTTTTACTTGCTTTATTTTGTTCTTTGCGCTTTTTCTCAGATATGGCATATTTCTTAATGGATTCTATTAGGTTATTAGGTTTTATCTATTGTATAGGTGCTTCTTTCTTTTCTGCTATTGGCATTATATCATCTGTATAATATTCCACCTTTGTTTCTGCATAGTTATAACATTTATCATCCCTTTGATATTCACCTTTTAACTAGTTGAAGGCTTTGATAAACTAATCTATGAAATCCTATTCTGGATTATACTTTCTGGTAAGCCTTAAATAGGCATCATTAAAAGTAGCTTCATCATCATCTACTTTAACTAGCCTACTATGCAAGTATCTATAATGTTTGGTGATAGCTTCATTAACCATATAGTTATACTCAGATTTATCCAGATTATTCTGTTTCCTTCTATATTTGCTCCAGTTGTAAATCATTATAACTACTGATTAAATTATCTATTGCGTATCTAACTAATGTGCTTCTTTTTATGCTTAACTTTTCACTGATTAAATCCAGTTGTGTTTCCTGATAAGGTGTGATTCTTACAGATACTCTAGTTTCTTTCTTTGTTATTTTCATGGTTTGATTAATTATTAAGTTATACCTAATTATATACATAAAATTTTGAACTCAAAAATATTGTGAGACATTTTTTATTTGTGTGACAAAGTACTGGATATTAGTAGAAAAAGAAAAAATCAGATAATTATACAGACTAAAATTTAAGTAGAATGAACAATAATTTTAAAATACCTACAGACATTGAGAAAGAAGCTAAGGATTATATGAAAGATGTGATTCTTATGCTTGAAGATAATTCACTGATGAAGGATGTAGATAACGCTGCTTTAACTATGCTGGCAAGAAATTACAGCATGTTTATCAAAGCTAGCAAACAACTAGAAAAAGATGGTTTAACAGTAGTTTCTGATAGAGGAAACATAGCACCACACCCAGCTATTAAGATAGCTAAAGATGCTTAGATTCAGGCTATGAAGGTGATGGAGAAGTTTGGTTTAACTGCTAAGGATAGAACTAAGATAGCCAAATTAAATAGTGGGGATAAGGAACTATCACCCCTGGAGTAGTTTGTTAAGAACAGTAAGGAGGTTAGATAATGACAAAGCTAAAGAAGACTGCTATATTAGATGATGATGGTAAGATTATAGGCTATGAAGCCAAAGCCAAAAACATCTAGATAAGAGTTTGCAAAAAGAAAGATGCAGACCCTATTATTATTGCTAATCACTACAGCCACAAAGTAACTAGAAATAGCTTTTTATCTTTCTTAGTTTATTATGAAGGCAAAGTATCAGGTGCTTTACAAATTGGCTATGGTACTAATCCTAGAAAGAAGGGAAACTATAATCCTGATGAAGTTAGGGAGTTTGATAGAATGTGGCTAAGTGATGAAATGCCTAAATTCAGTGAAACTATAACTATATCCCTGCTGCATCATTATTTAAAGAAGGTGCATCCAGAGATTAAGCATTTAATTAGTTATTCAGATAATAGTAGCGATGTAGGAAATGAAGGTACTATTTATAAAGCTGCTAACTATAGGCAAATAGATAAGATTAAGTCTGATTTCTACATATTGGAAACTGGTGAAAGAGTGCATCCCATAACTATGTGGCATAGGCATGGAACAAGAAAATGGGCATTCTTATAGGAGCATTATCCCAATATAAAGAAAGCTGATGGTTATTAGATTAAATATGTATATGATTTATGAAGCCATACTATAAATATGTGGATGATGTACTTAGTGGCAATGTTGTTACTGGAGCTAATATCTAGTTAGCCTGCTAGAGATTCTAGGAGGATTTAAATAGGGATGATTTAGAGTTTAGGGAATCAGTAGTAGATAGGGCTATTAGCTTTATAAGTACAATGAAACACTTTAAGGGAAAAGCATCTGGTTAGAACTTCATACTAGAACCATGGTAGCAGTTTGTAGTAGCTAATATTGTCGGGTTCTACTGGAAGGGAACAAATGATAGAAGATATTCCAGTAGTTATATTGAAGTTTCTAGAAAGAATGGAAAAGCATTAAGTTTAGATACCCCTATACCAACACCAAAAGGGTGGACTACTATGGGGTAGATAGAAGTTGGTGATGAAGTTCTAGGAAGGGATGGATAGCCTACTAAGGTAACATTTGTAACACCAATACAATATAACCACCAGTGCTTTAAAGTTTCTTTTGAAGATGGAGAAACAGTAATAGCAGATAAAGACCATAATTGGTATGTAAGAGATAAGAGCAATAAGGAATTTGTAGCTACTACTGAATAGATATAGCCTAAATACAAAAGAGAGCGTAAAGATGGAAAAGGCACAGAATATTTATATAGAGTGCCTATGAATTTAGCTGTAGAACTACCTGCTGCAAATTTACCTATAGATCCTTATGTGTTAGGTTTATGGTTAGGTGATGGTATTAGTGCCAAACCTGCTTTTACAGTACATTAGGATGATTTAGCTATGTATGACTATGTTTCTTCAATATATGGCTAGTATAAAGTTTATGTAGATAAAAGAAACACTAAGGTATATACAATTTCTTGGGCTGGTGATAAGGGTTAGGATAATTCTTAGTTAAGGCATTAGCTAGTAGAATTAAACCTATTAAATAATAAACATATACCTGATGTTTATCTAAGAGCTAGCAAAGAACAAAGATTAGCACTGCTTTAGGGATTGATGGACACAGACGGCACTGTTAACAAAAGTGGACAATGTGAATTTGTCTAGAAGAACACATTAATAGCTGATGGCATCTGTGAATTATTAGCTAGTCTAGGTATTAAATACACAAGAAAAGTAAAGATACCTACTATTAAAAATAAAGTATGTGATGAAGTATAGCGTATTACTTTCTTTACAGATAAATAGTTACCGTGTTTCAGATTACAAAGAAAGTATGATAGATTGAAGGATGCTTTAAATAAGAGGATGCTTTATAAGTCTATAGTGGATATTACACCAGTAGAATCAGTACCAGTAAGATGTATTACTGTTGATAATTCAGAGCATCTTTATCTTTTTGGTAAGCATTTTACTGTAACACACAATACAGCCCTAGCTGCTGCTTTGTGCCTATATTTCCTGATAGCTGATGGTGAAGATGGTGCTGAGGTAGATTTAGCTGCAAACTCTAGAGAATAGGCTAAGATAGCCTTTGAATTTTGTTATGAGTTTGCCAAATAGTTAGACCCTAGTGGCAAATATCTTACTTCACATTTAAAGGGAATTAAGTTTAATGTTAATGCTTCTTAGTTAAAAGTGTTTGCTGCTGATGCTTCTAAGCTTGATGGCTTTAATGCCAGCTTTGGCTTAATTGACGAATATCACGCTGCTAAGAATAGTAAGGTTAGGGATGTAATTAAGTCTTCTATGGGTATGCGACAGAATCCACATCTTTGCACTATAACTACTGCTGGTTTTGATAAAACTTTGCCCTGCTATTAGCTAAGAAGTACTGCTATAGAGATTCTTCATAAACTGAAAGAAGATGATAGTATGTTTATAGCTATCTATTCTATGGATGATAATGATGATTGGACAGATGAAGATAACTGGGTGAAATGTACCCCTAATATGGATATAACTGTAACTAAGAAGTATATTAAGGAATAGGTAAAATCAGCACTTAATAATCCATCTGAAGAAGTTGGAGTGAAAACCAAAACCCTTAATTTATGGTGTGATTCTTCTGAAGTCTGGCTATCTGATAGTAATATTGTGAACAGCACTAAGAATGTAAATCTGGCTAGTTTCTAGGATGAACTTTGTTATATTGGTGTGGATTTGTCAGCTACCAGTGATTTAACTGCTGTAAGCTATTTAGTGGTTAAGGATGGTATCTATTACTTTAAGAACTACTATTATCTACCTGAATCATGTCTAGCAAACAATAGCAATAGGGAGAAATATAGACTATGGAGAAATCTGCATCAATTAAATATAACTAGTGGTAATGTTACAGACTATGATTATATAACTAGGGATATGCTTAAATGGATTGATACTGTTAGCATCCAGAAGGTAGGCTATGATAAGTGGAATGCTACTTAGTGGGCTATCTAGGCTACAGAAGAAGGTTTGCCACTGGAAGAATATAGCTAGAGCATAGGTAACTTTAACTAGCCTACAAAGGAACTTGAAAGATTGATTTTATCAGGTAAGGTAGTTATAGATAACAATGAAATAACTAGATGGTGTTTCTCTAATGTGCATATTAAAGAAGATCATAATGAGAATGTCAAACCAATTAAGACATAGAAGCAGATGAAAATAGATGGTGTGATAGCAATGATAACAGCTTTAGGATGTTACTTGCAAAACCCAAATAACGGAAAAGAAATATTTATAATATGAAATGGAAATTTTGGCAAAAGGAAAAACCAGAGCAAAGGGCTTTATTTGGTGATTTCTTATCTTATAACAGTGCTAGTAGCTATGCTAATAATAAAGCTATGCTGTTATCTGCTGTTTATAGATGTGTTGAAGTTATATCTGATTCAATAGCTTAGTTACCACTAGAACCTTATAGGGTAGATTAGCTAGGATATAAGATGAAATACACTGAGCACCCTACTTACAATCTTTTAAACCGTGAACCGAATCAGAATATGAGTAAGTTCACCTTTATGAAAACTATGGTGATAAGTATGCTTCTTACTGGTAATGCTTATGCTTATATAGATAGGGATGAGAGAGGAAACGCTAAAGCTCTTTATTATATACCTACAGAACTGGTTACAATACTAAAGCCACAAACTATTAGGGATACTATTAGCTATAATATTACTGGAATGAAGAATGTTGTAGAAGATTGCAATATGATTCATATCCTGAATTTTACCAGTGATGGCTATGAGGGTATATCTACTTTAGCCTATGCTAGAAAAACATTAGGTTTAGCCATGGATGCAGAAGAAAACGCTGAGGGATTCTTTAAGGGTGGTGCTAACTGTGCTGGTATTCTTAAAAGTTCTTCACCTCTAACTTCTAAATAGAAGGAAACACTTAAATCAAGCTGGAACAGTGCTTTTAGTGGTAATACTGGTACGCCTAACGGTGTGGCTGTGCTGGATGCAGATTTGGATTTTCAAGCTGTAACGGTAAACCCTTCTGATGCATAGCTATTGGAAACTAGATAGTTTAATGTGATTGATATTTGTAGATTCTTTGGTGTATCACCAGTAAAGGCTTTTGATTTATCAAAGAGTAGCTACAATACTATAGAATAGATGTAGATAGCCTTCTTAACAGATACTTTGCAGCCTTTACTAGAAAAGTTTGAAGGTGAATTTGTCAGAAAGCTATATAAGCCTAGTGAAAGAGATAGCATAGATGTTAGATTTTCTACAGCACCTTTGTTAAGAGTAGATAAGCAATCTTTGGCTAACTACTATAACACATTATTCTAGATTGGTGCTATAACAACTAACGAGATAAGAAAAGAGCTAGATTTACCTGCTTTACCAGATGGAGACAATTCATTTGTATAGGTTAATATACAGACATTGAAGAAAGCTACTTCTGATAATCCAGACAATACTAATACAATCAAAGAAAAGCTAAATGAAGGAAATTAGAAACTTGGGTGATGTTTCCAGTTTAGAGGGAAGAACAGTAGAAGGATATGCTATTGTATTTGATAGCTTATCTAATGATTTAGGTGGATTCCATGAGATAATAAGTAGAAGTGCTTTAGATGGCATCATAGAAAAATCTGATGTGCTTTGCTTACTTAATCACAATGAAGATAAGGGTGTATTAGCTAGGAGTAACAAAGGTGTAGGTAGCTTAACTTTATCTATTGATGATAGAGGTTTGAAATACAGCTTTGAAGCACCTAATACAGCTTTGGGTGACGAACTGCTGGAAGGACTTAGAAGAGGAGATATTTCTACTAGTTCTTTTGCTTTTACTGTAAAAAGTGATTCATGGTAGAAAAGGGAGGATGGAAGCTATCTTAGAACCATAAATAGCATTAATGAGCTATTTGATGTATCACCAGTATATAAGGCTGCTTATTCTTCTACTACAGTAAACACAAGAGGGCTGGATGAATTGAAACAGAAAGAACAGAAAGAAATAGATGAATATTATCAGGAACTTGAAGCAAAACTAAAATGAACTCAATAGAATTAATAGATAAGAAGGAACAGCTGTAGTTAAAAGCACAAAATATTATCAATCAGGGAAAGCATGAATCCAGAAAGCTAACTACAGATGAAGAAAGAGAATACAATGATTTGTGTAAACAGATAGCAGATACAGAGAATGAAATTAGATAGTTAAATCAGAAATTGAATAAAAAAGAAACAATGAAGAAAGAAACTTTTTCACTTTTAAAGGCTGTTAGAGCTATTGCTAATAACCAACAGTTAGACGAAAGAAGCCAATAGGTAGTAAACGCTGGTATCGCTGAAATGCGTAAATCAGGACAAAGTTATAGTGGCTAGATTATCCTTCCAGTAGAAGAAAGAGCAGATGTGCAGGCAACCGTAGCAGACCATGGCTAGGAGATTGTAGCAGAAGATAAGTTGAATATCTTAGCACCACTTAGAGATAAATTAGTACTTAGTGCTGCTGGTGCTAACTTTATGACTGGTTTAGTAGGTAACGTTTCAATTCCTACTTATGATGGTTCTACAGTAGGTTGGGCTGGTGAAGTTGATGCTGCTGCTGATGGTGCTGGTACTTTTGGAGAAGTAGAACTTAGCCCAAAGAGATTAACAGCTTATGTAGATATTTCTAAGCAGTTCCTTATTCAGGATTCTGTTTCAGCAGAAGCTTTGCTTAGAAAGGATATTGTAGATGCAATTAGTAACAAACTTGAAGCTACTATTTTAGGTGCTGAGGCTGGTAGTACTACAAAGCCAGCTGGTTTGTTTAATGCAGTTGTAGCTGATGAAGCAGATATTACTTATAAGGATATTGTAGCCATGGAACAGAAGTTAGAGGAAGCTAATGTTAGTGGTAATATTACATTTATTGCATCCCCTTATGCTAAGGCTACTTTGAAAACTACTGCTATTGGTGGTACTAAATCAGATGTTAGAATGTTGATGGATAGCGGTGAAGTTGATGGTTATCCAGTGTTAGTTACTAACGGCATGGCTAAGAAAGGACTTATTTTAGGTAACTTTAATGATTTGGTAATCGGACAATGGGGAGGAATTGATTTAACCGTAGATCCTTATACACAAGCAGCTAACGGTAAAATCAGACTGGTAGTAAATGCTTATTTTGATGCTAAGCCACAAAGAGCAGCATCTTTTGTAAAGAAGGTATTGAAGTAATTTTAGTCTGTATAAAAGCTATGTATGTAACACTTGAAGAAGCAAAGAAGCATCTGAATATAGATGATTCATTTAAGGATGATGATAGCTATATAAACAGTCTGATATTAGTGGCGGAAGATGCTATAGAAAAGAATACCGACATAGCTTTGAATGAACAAATGGAAGGTGATAAATTGCCACCTTCTGTTATTCATTCCATTCTTCTATTAGTTGGAAATCTATATGCAAATAGGGAAGCTACTACTTATTCAAGTATATCAGATGTACCCTATTCTTTCAAATACCTAGTAAACCTTAACCGTAATTTTTAGGTAAGATGAATGCTGGTAGATTAAAAGAGGTAATAACCATATAGAAGCCAACAATATCATAGAATGAATATGGGGCTAATGGTACTCAGTGGACAGACTATATAACAACACGCTCAGATGTGTAGTTTGAATCAGGTAATAGAGACACTGAGAATGGTGAGATAGTTTTTAACTATACTAAGATATTCACTATTAGGTATTATCATAACATAGATGAAAAAGATAGGATATAGTGGAAGGGAAAGCTATATAGAATCCTATCAGTAGAACCAGATAGAGATAAGCAAAGCATCATCATTAGAACAGAATTAATAAATGATTGATATTGATGATAGCTAGGTTTAGGCTTTGTTTAGCAGACTAACTAGCAGGGAATAGGATAAGGCTTTTAAATAGACACTAAGAAAGGCTGGAAACATGTTAGTTAAGGCTACTAGAAACTAGCTGAAAAGAGTGGTTAGGAACTCTAATAAGAGGTCTGTTAAATATGGAAAATCCCTATAGTCTGGTGTTAAGTGCAAACTAGTTAAAGAGAATGGGGCTAATGTCGCTAAGGTGCATATCATGGGTGATTTTCGTTTGAAGTTTTTTGAGAAAGGAACTGCTTTAAGACGTACCAAAGGACATAGAATAACCGGCTATATTGATGTCCGGCATCTTAGAAGAACTGGTAGGGGTGGAAACAGAGGAAGAATAAGAAGTGCATATTTCTTTGATAAAGCTAAAAGGACTTCTGAAACTTCTATATTTGAAAGCATGAATTAGATGTTAAAGGAATCAATATTAAGAGCGGCTAATAACAGATGATGGATAGTTTAAATATAGGAAAAGCAATATATACTATACTACAGACTAGTATAGATATAGATAAGAAGATTTATCCCCTAATAGCTGATGAAGGTACTACATTCCCATTCATCATTTATAAGAGAACTGGATTAACTCCTGAAAGCACTAAGGATAATACTAATGAAAATGTTTCTGTAGAAATAAATATAGCTTCTTCTAACTATTCAGAAAGTATAGATTTGGCTATTAAGGTTAGAAAAGCTTTGGAGCATAAAAAGGGTACTTATTCAGATATAGCTATAGAGGATATTGTTATAGATGATGCAACAGAAGATTATATAGAAGATACGTTTATATAGACATTGACTTTTAAAATAGAACTACAATGAGCAAAATAAAAGGTGGTGATATGATGCTGTTTTTAAACAGCAAATCAATAGCCTATGCAACTTCACACACATTAACTATTAGTGGTGATACTCAGGACACTTCTAACAAAGATGAAGGTGGTGGTGATTGGGCTAGCAATGAGATTAGCAAATTAAGCTGGACAGCACAAAGTGAAAATATGTATTCAATAGATGGTAAAGGAAGTAACTTTGATGATTTGTTTGATATAATGGTAGCAAAAACACCAGTATCAGCAACCTTTAGCAAAAAGAAAGAAACAGATACTGATGTGCCTGAAACTGGCTGGACAGCTAGTAAACCAGACTATGAAGGTAAGGTAATTATTACCTCTTTAGAACTTAATGCGCCAAATGGGGAATATGCGACATATACAGTACAGTTTACTGGTGTTGGTGCTTTAAAGAAAGTAGAAGTTTAAATTTTATAACCATATAGCCTTTGTGCCTTTAGCTATGAGGGCATGAGGGCTATTTTTATTTTATACAGACTATGAAGACAATTACAATCAATAATACAGAATATGAAATTAGATATACTATAAGAGCTTTATTTATCTTTGAACAGATAAAAGGTGAAGCATTCCAGATTAGAACAACACTTGATAACTATCTGTTTTTATATAGCATGATATTAGCTAGTAATAAAGACAAACCATTATCATGGGATGATTTTCTGGATGCTATAGATAATGATCCTTCTATAATTGCTTAGTTAAATACTATCACATCTGAGACTTTGGGCAAAGATAACCTTTTCACTTAGCCAGAAGATAGTGATGAAAAAAAAAGTTGAGTATCTCAGAAATTTATGCAATCTTAGTTATCTAGCTTCATTATAATCCAAAGTATGTTTTAGATGAAATGGAAATGTATGAAGTTAGGGCTGCTATGAGATATTCTTACTATGCTAATAAAGACTTATGGGAAGCCAATAGACTAATAGCCTATATGGTTGCTTAGGTAAATAGTAAGAAGCGTTTATAGCTGTAGGATATAGTAAGGTTTCCATGGGAGGAAGTCTAGGGAGATACTAGCATAAGTAAAGAGGATATAGAAAGGTTACGAATAAAAGCAGAAAACTATTTAAAACTACATAAATAATGGCACAAGCGGATTTTGTAACAAGAATATTACTTGAAAATCAACAGTTCAGAAATCAGTTATAGGACTGTTAGCAACAGATTAGAAATTTACGAAGTTCTTCTAATAGTGCATCTTTATCTATCAACAATATTAGAAGCTCCTTAGTTAGCATGGGTGCAAAGTATCTAGCACCACTAGCTATAGCTACAGCAGTTAAGGAGATTGGAACTAAAGCTATAGAAGCCAGAAGTAAGATAGAATCATTAGAAGTATCATTCACTACCTTATTAAATAGTAGTGAAAAGGCTTCTTCTTTAGTAAACCAGTTGAAGGAATATGGAGCTAAAACTCCTTATGATACGGAGGGATTAGCCAAAGCTGCATAGACTATGCTTAGTTTTGGTATAAGCTATGAAAGGGTTTTGCCAACATTGAAATAGTTAGGTGATGTAGCTATGGGTAATACTGATAAGATGCAAAGATTAGCTTTAGCCTTTTCTTAGATGTCTGCATCTGGTAAGGTGATGAAAGAAGATTTGAACTAGATGATAGATGCTGGTTTTAATCCTCTATCTGTTATTTCTAAGCAGACTGGTGAAAGCATAGGAGAGTTATTAGATAAAGTAAGCAAAGGTGAAATATCTGTAGAACAGATAGCCTAGGCTTTTGCTGATGCTACTGCCTAGGGTGGTTAGTTTCACAATATGGCTGTAAATATGAGTGAGACAGTAGAGGGTAAAATATCTACTTTAAATGATGCTATAGATGAAACTTATGCAGCTATAGGTAAGTTGATAGAGCCAGCTGTTAAAAGTAGCCTGAATGGATTGATTTCTATCTTTGATGGTATAACAGAAAGCGTAAACTGGCTGAATGATGCTATAGATGATGCTTCTACTAAGTTGAGACAGCTAACCTTTGGTGATTCTGCTGAGGAATTTATGGCTAAAAGAGGATAGTTTCTTAATGGAAACAAAAGGGCTGGTACATATAAGGTAGGTAACAGATACCTAAAGAATGGTGAATTATATTCATATAATTATAAAGCAAAGGATGGTAAGATTCATACTGTAACAAAGCAGCTTTCTGAGGGAGTTGTTAAAGTTGTATCTGATGTTATAGCTAAGACTACTAAGAAGGTAGGTACTGTAAAAGTACCACATAGAACTAGAGTAAAGAACAATTTCAAGCAGACTAAATAGGAAAATTCAGAAGGTTCTATAGCATGGTATAATGACTAGATTAACTTAAAGCAGAAGCAATTATCTGTAACAGTTAATCCTATGGACTATCAGAAGATAAATAAGGAACTGGATAATCTGATAGAAGAAAAACGCTTTTTGGAGATAAGGCTAAAAGGTACTAACTTAAAGGATATAATATCAGAAATAGATACAGAATCGGTTAATCCTTTTTCTATTGATATGGATGCTATAAATAACATCAAAGTACCTTAGCCAGAAATTAGCGGTTTGGTGGAAATGTCGGGATGGCTGGAGAATAACCAGTAGTCAGTTCTGGCTTTAACTAGTGCATTTCAGGGCTTAGGTTCTGCCATGTCTTAGTTAGGAGCTGGTGATACTGTAGCAATGTTGGCTTAGGTAACTGCTTAGATAGCTTCTGCTGCTATGTCTTATGTTGCTTTGGCTACAGCTGCTGGTACTGCTAGTGCTATGAAGATGCCATTCCCAGCTAACTTAGCAGCAGTAGCAACAGTAATAGCAACAGTGGTAGGTATCGCTGCTACTGTTAGCGGTTATTTGTCTGGTTCTTATGCAGAAGGTGGTATCATTAACGGAGCTACAACTCATGGGGATTAGTTACTGGCTAGAGTGAATGCTGGTGAAATGATTCTGAATGGCACATAGCAAAGAAACTTATTTAATATGCTTGATAATGCTGGGGCTACTGGTGGAATAGGTGGTTAGATTAATTTCAAATTAAAAGGTTCAGATTTGTATGGTTCACTAAGGAACTATAGCAATATAAAGGCTAAATCTGGAAAAATAACTGGAATCAAATAATTATGTATATTCATGGATAGTTTAGAGACGTTAATAATGTGCTTTACTCAGTACATATATTAAGTAATGATGATAAAACGGAAGAAATGATTATAGGAGAAAATGGGCTATACTTTAGTGGTAGCCCTATCTCTATAGAAACAGATAATGAAGATACTTTTCAGACTATTATTAAGAGGTCTGCTAGTATTAATTTAGTTACTAAAGATTATATAGGTGATAAGCTATTTGCAGACAATTCACGAAATATCAAAGTAAACATCTATAAGGGAGATAAGTGTATTTATGCTGGCTTTGTTGAACCTAATACATTTAGCTAGCCTTTTGTAAATGGGCTAGATGAGTTTACAGTAAATACTACTGATGCTTTAGCTACATTACAGTACTATAACTATGGTGATGTTAATCTGAATAACTATAAGGCTTCTAGGGCTAAAGCTAGTGTAAAATCATTCAAAGATATGCTGGATTAGATAATGCTGGATATTCAGGATATAGACATAGTTAATGGTACTAAGGGAAAGATTTTCTATGATTTATCTAAAGGTGTATCTAAGGGAAAGGAGAAAACAATCTTTTCAGATTGTAGCATGAGTGAGTTATATATGCTAGGTGATGAAGCTGATGATGTCTGGACTAATGAAGATGTAATTAGCTAGATGATGCAATATCTTAACCTTCATATTATCTAGGATGGATTTGATTATTATATATATGACTGGAATACTATAAAGGACAAAAGAACTGGCTGGTATAATCTTACAGAAGATAAAGCTGTAACTATTACCCCTACATTATTAGAAATGACAGCAGATTTGCATTCTAGTGATGATACAAATTTATCTGTAGCAGACGTATATAATCAGGTATCTATAAAATGCAGTTTGGAAGATTAGGATAGTGTTATAGAAAGTCCTATGGATTCAGAAAATCTAAGTTCCCTTTATAATGGTAAGCAGAAATTTATGACTGAATATATATCTGAGGGTGAAGGAGTGAGGGCTAATAATGCCTTCTTTGATATGATCCATGATAGGGCTACTTCTTATGATGCTTGTAAAATTGTGGACTGGTATCTATAGGCTATGTATAATACAAACTGGAACTTTATAACACCTAAAGGATATATAACTAGTCTTTGTGAACTGAGTAATGGGGTTTATGTAAATCAGTGGAAGCTACCAAAGTACTTAAAGGATAACTAGCTTATTCCATGTATCTTTAAAATGGGTAGTGTAAAAAAGTAGAATGATGTTACTGATAATTCCCCTACATCAAAAATAGATATGAATACTTATCTGTATATCTCAATTAATGGTAATGGGGATGATACGGAAACAAATCATTCTCCTTCTGATTAGACAATAAAAGATAGAAGTGGGATGATAGAGTATATAGGTAATAACTCAGGTGGTGTTTTTTCCCCAACAGATGATATTACTACTAACTATTTAGTGTTTAGTGGTGAAATGTGCCTGATGCCTATACAGAAGGAAACAGAAATCTTTTCCATCCTTTAGAAGCATGATAGGGGTGATTATTGGCATAGAACAGTACCTAGTGATAATAATGGGGATGGTAGATATTATACTAGAAGGTGGTACACATAGGAAAAGCCATCTGATACACCTTCTTCTTATTTATCTAATGCTTTAAGCCTTCATCCATGGACAACAGATAAAGCTAACCATGAACTACGGTATAACTATACTGCTAATGGTGATTCTACAGATATGTTTAAGAAACTACCTATTCTTGAATGTGAACTTATTATAGGTAATAAAAGACTGGTAGAAACTAATATAGATACCTATGGAAATTCTACCTATCAATGGGTGAAGATTGGGGAAGAACCTACTATAGATGGTGAAAAGAAAACCACATTTTCTTTAGGTATAGACCCAAAGATTGGGGATATGATTATAGGTGATGAATTTGATATATAGAATAACATTAGCTATACTATGAATTTGGATGCTAAGGGTACAGCTATACCGATTAAGAAGTCTGATGCTTTATCTGGTGCTGTTGTGTTTAGAATATTAGGACCAGTTAATCTAACTTGGAATGATATAACTAGAAGACATCCTTCTTTCTGGAGACATACTAAATGGTACAATAATACTAAGTTTGTCTTATCTCATATAGAAAACATCATTATAAAGAATTTTGAGTGCAAAATATATTCAGACTAGGGAGGGAATGAGAATAAGCAGGATAATGATTTGATATATATGAGTAATGAAACGGATAGATTTATTAATAAGAAAGATGATGTAGAATTTAAGTTTATTACTTAGTTAAGTAGTTCTGAATGTGCTAAGAAGGGAATAAAGAACACTGTAAACCTGAATGCAGTGATAGAAACAGATTCCCAGACACCATTAGAAAGTATCTACAATGCTACTACAATGGAAACGGCAAAACCAGAGGAGCATTATATCAATCAGTACTATCTTTCTTATTCTAGACCTAAACTTATCATGGAAACAGATTTGCATGATTCACCTTCTATTAGCATCCATTCTATATTACATAGTAAGGTATTAAATAGAAACTTCTTTGTTCAGTCTATTGATAGAGATTTGAAAGAAAGTACAGTACATATAAAACTAAAGGAAGTATGATAAATATACAATCATTTGCCAAAGCTAAGAATACTGGTTCTTCTGGTTCTTCCAGTAAGAGCAGTTCCTCTTAGTCTAGCATCAATAATACTAGCACTTCCATTACAGAAGATACTATTAACATCTTTGCCACTTCTGATTAGGATATGACAGAAGTAATCCAGTCTGCTTTAGATGCAGCATATACATCTGGCAAGAAAATAGTATTTGGTAGTGGAGAGTTTTTAGTAACTAGGGCTGTTTATATCCATGATGGTACGGTTATAGAAGGATAGGGAATCTACAACACTATAATAAGAACCCCATTTATGAAGAAGCCTAGTTACTTTGGAAAAGATACATTGGCATATCAAAAGGCTACTGTGGCTTTGGGATATGTAACTAGAGATAAGAAGAAATATAATACAGCTACTGATGCTAAAAATTGTCCTACTTTGGATTTGAAGAATGGACATAACAGATTTTATTTAGGTGATGGTGCTGTAGGTTATTATGATGGAGATAGAGATAAGAATAAAAACCATCCTTTATATTATCCTAATGATAATAGTGAGGAATGGAAACAATGGGATAAAGAAAGAACTAAGATATAGTCTTAGGGTAGATGGGTAGGCTTAACTGGTCGTGAGAACTATTCTAGAGGTTTAATAAAATCATCCCAGTAGCCTAATCTTACTTATCCTGAAACGTATAAGGTAAATCCAAACGGAACAGCTTTTACTGGTGTGAGAGATATTAGCATAAGTAATATATGTATTACTACAAATTCATCTGATAGAGGTAAAGATGATGCTATCAATTTTAACTATTCACCTTCATCCTTAACTGGTAGTTTGTCTAGCTATGATTCTTCTGTTTTGAATGTATCTTTATCTGATGTATGGTTAAGAGATATTGGCGGTAATGCTTATGAAGCCTATAGAGCAGTTCAGAACTCATTTAAGAATGTAGGAGCATGGAGAGTAGCAGAATGTGGCTTTAAGATTCTTGGTGTTACTTCTGTGAACTTTACTTCATGCTACTGTAATAGCTGCTTAAATGCTGGCTATAACTTGAAGGGCACTAGCTATTCATCTTTGTAGGCTTGTGCTGCTGATGGATGTGGTGTAGGTTATAAGTTGGATAACTGTAATTCTGTTACCTTATAGGGATGTGGAGCAGAAGCCAGTAGATATACTAATACGTTATCTTTAGATGAAGAAGATGGTGAAATAGATATAGATATATTATATCGAGGAAACTCCTATTTTGTGACGGATAGCAACAGTATAGGATTATATAACTGCTATGCTTCTGCCTTTAGGGGTACTATACTTACATCTGATGATAGTAAATTAGATATACCTGATTATTCAAATACTTCTAGACATATCCACATAGTTAGAAGCAAAGGAGTGATAGCAGAAAACTGCTACCTGAAATCTATGTAGAGAATCAGAACAACACCATTTAGAAATTCTGCTGGTAAATGCAGTATAACCTAGGGTAAGTATGATGAAACTGATTCTAACTGTAGAACTTGGCTGGTTCAAACCTATCTAGTAGGTAAGCAATATGAGATTGTAGAATCTGATGTTAGTCTGGTTTCTAATCAGTCTTTGGAAGATTTGAAGGCAACAAACAGTATTAGATGCAGTAATCTGGACTTTCTAGACCCAGGAACAGTAGCTAACCCTAATGGATATGATACAGCAGGGAAAACACTATCTGATAGAGATGGAAATGGTGGATGGACTAGAGTTGTGGATGGCTAGACAATTCCTATAACCATGGAAGACTTTGAAGCCCTTTTCCCTTTAAATGCTACAAAGAAGACTGGTGAGCGTACAACTTACTGGGAATGGCGGCATTCTTTAATATTACTCAGGGTTTATACTGAAACTGTAGGTTAGTAGAATTTTGTGGGTTATAGGGATAAGTAGCCTAGTGGGGCTATAGATTGGAGTACCTTTAACTATTCACCATATAGGCTAGATGTGATAAAGGACAGAACAAATACAGATAGATTAGATGGAAATCCAGATAATTGGGGATGTGGTGATTTTATAGAAAGTACATCTAACATTCCTATAGTTAATTACATTCCAGCTACAGTTAATAATTATAGCTTTGGTAGTAGGGTAGCTATAAATAACTAGTATAAGGGAAGTGAAAAGATACAGTCAGATGCTTCTGTAGTTACCATCATGGGTAACTAGACAAAGGAAACGTTAGATCAAAGTGGTAGTGTAATAAGTTCTTCTGATGATGATTTGCTAACCATGAGATTTTTGAAGACTAAGAGTAGGCTAATAGCTGGTACTATGGGATTAGCTATTAAGGATTCTGATAATTATCTGCTGGGTGGTATCAATGCCTATAACACTAAAGATTCTTCTGGTTCAGTAGCATCTGATTTCATGCTATCATTTGGTTAGAAGAATAGTCTTAGAAACATAATTAGTAGAAGAACGTCAGACTATGAAAGCATAGCCCATTTTAGTAATACCAAAGCTACAGACATTCTTTCTTTGCAGAAAGCTGTTAATGAGATTATAACCAGATTAGAAAACCATGGCTTAGTTAATACTTATGTAGCACCACCTATTTAGCCTACATCATTCAGTATAACTACATCTAACTATGATGCTACAGCTAAAACTATTGATGTTACTTATAGCTATACTGCTGGCTATGATGTGTATGGAAGTGGTATCGCATACAGTTCTACTAATACCACACCTACTTATAGTTAGAACCACATAGAAAGTACACTAGATTCACCAGTTACTGTAACGTTGAAATTAGGCAATGGATTAAAGAGATATGTTAGAATCTATTTGAACAAAGCAGAAAATACTTCTTCTGATTCTGATAGAGAATATAGTTAGACTTTTACGATAACAAATAATGGTGTAAGCTGATGAAAGAAAACTGGAATCAATTAGGCTTTAAGGATAAGGCACAATATACTACAGCTATGGTAATGATAGCTAGTGGCATTCTTCTAGCATTCCTTAGCTTCTTATCCATCCATACTATAGCTAGTGGAACACTTATCTATATTGCATAGGCTTTTACAGCTGGAGGTGCAATCTTTGGGGTTAGTGTTTACTTTAAAAACTAGCTAATAGAAGCGCATGGTGAAACTATGAATAAGGTGAAGGAGTTGATAGAAGATGTAGTAGATAGAAAGATGAATAATTAATTAGAGTTAAGAAAGGGCTGGTATCTTTGGAGGTATCAGCCTTTTTTATTATCTTTGGCGAAAAATTTTAAAAACTTATAATTATGGTTATAGATGAAGATGATTTTTATTCTTTTTGCTTTTGGCTATTATTAATATCGTTACTAATAGCCCTAATTTGTTTAGCTCCATTTGTATGTAGCATACTACATCTTTTAGGGCTATGCCATTTCCAGTGCTTTAACAATGACGTGATGTGGGTATATGTAGCTTTATCTGCTATTGCTGGAGTGCTTTTACTAAGTGCCTTTGTCAATAACTTTACAAAATTGATTTTTGCAACTGGGTTTGTAGAAGATTCAATAAAGGACTTTCTAAAGAAAATGATACTATATCATCATAAACTAAAGAATCCAAGCAGAGCAAAAGAACTCAATGAAGTTAAGGAATAACAATAGGCTGGTATCTTACAATAAGGTACTAGCTTTTTTCGTTATTATGGTTACATTATTAATTAAATAGATAGATAAGATATGGAAGATAAAGAAGCACTAATTAAGAAAGTTATTAAGAAGTTAAAGGCTGAATATGATTATAATGTACCTGAAATTGCTAAACAAGACAGAGTTAATAGCCCTGAATTGGAATATGCTGTAGAAGTAGCTAATACTTTCGGTGAACATATTGCTAATGTGTTTGCTTTAAGATTGCCAGAGATAGACCAAAGCTTTAAACAGAAGTATCTAGATTCTGTAGAAGTACAAGACACATTAAGGGCTTTTCACTTGGATGCAGAAAAGTTCTGGTATCTTTGTCTGTTTATAAAGGATATAGTAGAAGGCTATGCTGAGGGTATAGAAGCTATTACCCCTAGAGAGGAAATAATCCAGTTAGTAACTCTTTTAAATACAGTGGACACTGATAAGGAAAACTGTAAAATATGTAATATGAAGAGTAACGCCCTTCTATCTCTAAAGGTAGGTAAGGAGACTGTAAAGATAGATAATTATGCAACGTTACTTTTGATTAAGGAAGCTTTGATTGACTTAATAAAGTCTGATTGGGAGCTGTTGGATGATTCTAGCCATAACATGACAAAATTACATAAATCTGTTATATATAAAGTCGCTTGGTTTAATAGGTTTCTTAGTGGATTCTTAAAGGATAAGGTAGCAGATAAGGCTATCTATGCATCAAAGGGTAGTGCTATATCAACAGATAAAGGCTTATTGATAAGCAGAATGATATTTGTACTAGGTATATCGGAAGATGAAAACTTCTATGATGAATATCATAAAACAAAAGAGGGTAAAATTGTTAAGATTGACCAGCTAAAGGGCTATATAAAGAAGTATAAGAATGTAGAAGTACCAGCACACCAAACACGTTATTTTCTTTAGGGAACTAAAAACTGCTTATTTTTGTTCCCAACTGGAAGCCTTAAAATCTTTGGAGGTTATTAGAATTTGCCGTATCTTTGCACCCGTCAAACAGAAGCTTTGACTAGTGCATCCATTAACAGAAGCTGTAGCCCTATGGATTGTACTATAGTTAATAGTTTAGGGAGGTATAACCAGCATATATAGATATGAACACAAATAATAATAAAGTTATGGAGACTGCTAAAGACAAGTTTTTGAAGAAAGTAGAAGACATCTTAAAAACTTATTGTATAGAGTCTTTTATGGATGATGTCATAGGTGATGATATTAGTGATATTTATGCCGATATAGAGTGCTCAATGGATGATGCTAGAGAGAGTAATAATAAGGATGCTTTGGCGGATTTGAAAGTAGCTTATGTAGAATTGCAGCGTGCAGAAAGAAGCTACAGTGATGAGGTGCGTAGTATTAACAAATAAATAATAAAGGTATGGATAAAATGAAGATAAAGACCATTAACGGTAAAGAAGTAGAGTTTGAGAATGTAGCTGCTGTATTCGACAAGACCAGAAAAGAGCGTAATGAATACTTTGGCAAGTATGTAGCAGAAAAGCCTATTAATATAGATGCTGTAGCCAATAAGGTTAAGGAGCTGGAGAAGGAATATAACTTGTACCTAGCTAACTTAAAGGTTCTGGGTGATGCTGTAGATGTGGAGAAGAAGGCTGATGAAGCTAAGAAGCTAACAGCCCAAATAGAGGGAATGAACGAAGTACAGCTAGCAGCACTGAAAGCAGCTATAGAAGCTAAAGAGAAGCAGCAGAATTAATCAATAC
>ERZ779877.1027-NODE-1027-length-26458-cov-7.250653_pt1 | contig 26458 bp, 21 predicted proteins | sample MGYA00511556_ERZ779877 | MGnify/ENA primary metagenome ERZ779877 (study PRJEB29588, sample SAMEA2159338) | human gut metagenome | biome: human gut; feature: human-associated habitat; material: faeces | place: Denmark | collected 2008/2010 ...
TAATGTAATTTTATAAATAATATTCAATATTTATACTTGCACTTTGTGAATTTTTTTGATACAATTCAAGTATAGACGATATAGAGCATGAAATGCTTTATGTTGGAAACCGGGAAAATATTTTTACTAAAGATATATAGCTATATACAAATCATAAATATTTTTTATTTTGAAAGGAAGTGTAATGTATGAAAACGTTTTTAGAAATGGCGCAAGAAATGCAGAATGAACTCGTGGCAATTCGTCGAGATTTTCACCAACATCCGGAACTTAGCTGGAAAGAGTATAAGACCACGAAAAAAATCGAGGAATATTTAACCTCGTGGGGAATTGAAGTGATTCCTTGGGGCGGCGATACTGGCGTTATCGGATTGCTGAAAGGCGCGGAAGATGGTCCTGTCGTGGCGCTTCGCGGAGATATTGATGCGTTGCCGGTGACAGAAGAAACGGGAGAATCCTTTGCATCGGTTAATGAAGGATGTATGCATGCTTGTGGTCATGATATTCATATTACGACTATTTTAGGCGCAGCGGCATTGTTAGCGAAGAAGAAGGATGAACTAAAGGGATCGGTTAAATTTATTTTCCAGCCGGCAGAAGAAGCCATCAATGGCGCCGATACCATGGTAAAACATGGCGTATTGGAAAATCCGCAAGTCGACGCCGTATTTGGCGTACATAATAATCCTGAGCTGCGGGCAGGGCAAATTGGTTTAAAACCGGGTCCTCTGATGGCGGCTACAGACGGCGTATATTTGACTGTAAAAGGCCGGGGCGGTCATGGCGGCATTCCCAATTTATGTGTAGATCCCGTCGTTGCGGCAGCGGCGATTATCACTAACATGCAGTCGATTATTGCCAGAAGGATTTCGCCGTTAGATTCGGCAGTTATTAGCTGGGGCAGCATTCATGCCGGCGAAGCCAATCACGTCATACCGGACAGCGTTACGATGTCGGGCACCGTACGTTCGTACAGAAAAGAAGTACAGGCAAAACTGAAGGAAGAAATGGAACGAGTCATTCATAATACGGCGGCCAGCTATGGATGCACCGCTGATTTCGAGTACAGATATGGCCTTCCCGTCGTAGATAACGACAAGGTACTGGCAGAATGGCTTAAATCTCCTTTAGGAAAAGTCTTTGGAGACGGCGTGATCGAACCCATTCCGAATACGGGAGCAGAAGACTTTGCCTTTTATATGGAAAAGGTTCCAGGCGTATTCTTGTGGCTTGGCGTCGGCAATCCGGAACAGGGGATCTGCCAGCCGTGGCACAGTCCCAAATTCAGAATGGATGAATCGGCCTTGGCTCTCGGCGCTGCCGGATTTGCTCAATTAGCGTTTGATTATGTCAATGAATTTAAGAAGTAATCAGACGATATCGGAAAAGGCCTTATAGAAAGGTGGAATTCATATGAAATGGAAGAGCCGGTATACAGCCGTATCGATCGTATTTTTGATTTGGCTCGTATCGTATTTAGACCGAATGGTTATGTCTGTCGCAATTCCGTACATCGGCATGGAGTTTTCTCTGACGCCTGTTGAAATGGGCTTTGTTATGAGTGCGTTCTTTGCCGGGTATGCATTGTGCCAAATTCCCGGAGGGATTTTAGCCGATAAATTTGGCGCTCAGAAGGTCATGATGGCAGGTATTTTCTGGTGGAGTATCTTTACTGGCGTAACGGGCCTGGTCGGCAGCTTTACGACGATGATTTTAGCTCGTATCGTTTTCGGCATCGGGGAAGGCATTACGCCGTCTGGCACATGGAAGACGTTGGCGACGTGGACTCCCGTAAAGGAAAGAGGATTTGCTAACTCTATTATGCTCAGTACGAATGCATTGGGTCCGGCAATTGCGCCTCTGTTCGTCGTAGCAATTATGGCGGCTTTGGGCTGGCGGTATGCGTTTTATTTATTAGTCATTCCCGGCCTTATCCTCTGTTTCCTGATTTGGAAGTTCTTGCCGGATAATCCTGCAGACAAAAAGGGGATTACACCAGAAGAATTGCAAGAACTGCAAGAAGGCGAACAAGGTCTTGAACAGGATACGTCCTCGGCTGCAAAAATGAGCTTTTTCCAAGTTGTGCAATATCCGGCCGTGTGGAAATCCTTCTGCATCATGTTTTTCTCCAATACAGCTTGCTGGGGATTTATGACTTGGCTGCCGACGTTCTTGGTACAGGGCCGCGGTTTCAATATGTCTGATATGGGCATCGTGGCATCGCTTCCCTTCTTCGTAGGTATCGTTGGCGCATTGGCCGGCGGTAAGTTGATTGACGGCTTGTTTGCGAATAATCGCCGTATTCTCGTATGCGTAGGTGAATTGATGGCTGCCTTGTTCTTGTATCTTACCTACAGTACGGCAGACGTAACGATGATGATTGTCTATCAGACGGCAGCAGGGTTCTTTATCTTTATGTGCCTGATTTGTGTTATGAGCTTGCCGCTGACGGCTATTTCCAAGGAAATTACCGGCCGTGCTATGGGTATCGTTAACACGGCGGGACAATTAGCCGGTTTCCTCGCACCGATTACCATTGGCTATTTAGTTCAGATTTCCGGCGGCGGTGCCAATAGCTTTGATACAGCTTTCATGTATTTGGCTGGCATGGCCGTTATGGCAGCCCTTGTTTCTCTGACATTTACGCAGAAGAAAAAAGCAGCTTGATGAACAATTAAATATGGGACGTATATAAAAATTGAAAATCGGGTTAATGCTAAGCTTAACTCGATTTTCTTTTAAAAGGAGGGTAAAGGTATGTTTGATTTGCTCATTAAAAACACGCATATCGTAGATGGTTCGGGGAACGCGGCGTATATTGGCAGCGTAGCTGTGAAGGACGGAAAGATTCGTCTTCTGCCGGCTGATACTGGAGAAGAAGCGGCTCGCGTCATCAATGGAACCGGCTTATACACGACGCCTGGATTCATTGACGCTCATTCCCATGGGGATATTGCTTTAGGACGTGAATTTTCGTCTATCAGCAAGATTTCTCAGGGGATCACGACGCAGGTAACAGGGATGTGCGGTTTTTCCCTGTTTCCTGTGACGGAACAGTACTGGGAATTATGGAGAGAAAATTGCGGTTTGTTTTTAAGCCAAAATGATTTTCCTAAAGAAATGCCGACATTTACATCGGCAGAAAATTTCTTTTCCTATGCGGAGAGACAGTCATTTCCTGAAAATATCCGCGTCCTCTTAGGGCTAGGGGCTGTTCACTGCGCGATTATGGGCGACGAAAACCGCGAGCCTACGGCGCAGGAATTAGACCGTATGAGAGGATACATGCGAGAAGCGATGGAAGCCGGCGCCGGCGGATTGTCGACGGGACTCGTATATGTTCCCTGCATATACGAACAACCTCCGGCTATTCGAGAAATGGCGAAAATTGTAGCTGAATACAATGGTGTGTATTCTACTCACATGAGAGACGAATCCACAAAGAGCGAAGAGGCAATCAATGAAGCTATCGATGTTGCCCGTGAAACGGGTGTGCGTGTCATCATTTCGCACCATAAATTACAGGGTAAATCGTGCTGGGGATGGTCTGAACGGACATTGGAACAGATTGAAAAAGCGAATGCTGAAGGCTTGGACATCAGCTGCGACCAATATCCGTATACGGCGTGCATGTCCTTGATTACTGATTGTTGTCCGCCGTGGTACTATTACAACGGATTAGCCGGTATTGTAGAATATTTGAAAGATCCTGTAAAACGAGAAAAGATACGGCAGGAAATCAACGATCCCAGCACGCCGTATGAAAACTTCTATCTCAATGCCGGAGGTTGGGACGGCGTATTTATTACGTCGTCAGAGCATCTTCGGGAAGCAGAAGGCAAATCTGTGGCCCAATTTGCAAAAGAACAAGGCATGGATCCCTTCGATGCGTACTGCGAAATCATGATCGCAAACAATGCTATTGGCAGCGCGATTTACCATACGATGTGCGACGAAGATTTGGAACGCATCGTTCAGTATAAGCGGACGGCAATCGGAACTGACGGATTGTTGAAGTCCCGGTACGACAAAGCTCATCCGCGTGCGTTCGGCGCATTCCCGCGAGCTATTAATGAGTTCGTGAAAAAGAGAAAGATACTGACTTTGGAAGAAATGATTCGGAAGATGACATCATTTACTGCTGAACGGTATCGCTTAGAAAACAAGGGCTTGTTAAAGGACGGATATGATGCGGATATCGTCGTTTTTGACTATGATAAGTTAGAAGACAAGGCTTCGTATGTAGAGCCGACCTTGCTTTGCGAAGGATTTACATGCGTCATTGTAAATGGAAAAATTGTATATGAAAACCAAGAATTGACGGGCGAAATGCCTGGTAAGCTGTTGCGGCATAAATAAGCGTATCGCTTCTTAAATAATAAAAGCAATGTGACGGTTGTTCATGAATCCGTTACATTGCTTTTTTATGCTATATATGCTATATAATATTTATAGATTATATAACACATAAGATATCGTCGTGTGAAGGCTAGTAGGAAAGAAAACAATGATATGGAAAGGAGGATTTTCATGGAATTGGGGATTATTAAACCTCGAGATGATCGGTTTGATCTTATTGAAAAAGTTGTTTCGAAAGAGTTTCCAGAGATTCATGTAACTACCTTGTTTTATAACGACTATAAAGAAGTCGTGACGATCTTAAAGTCCAAAAAGCTTGCTGTAGATGCCGTGTTGTTTGCTGGCGTTTTTTCGTATAGACATGCTAAATTTTATATGCAGCCGAAGGTTTTATGGGATTATGTTCCCCGCTATTCCGGGTCTGTACTGCGGGCTATGCTAGAAGCGACGCAACATGGAGTAGATCCTAAACGCATCAGCTTTGACTATTATGACGATGAAATGCTGAATGAAGCATACGCTGTTCAAGATAAGGGAATTCGCAAGGAGTTGATACTAAGCTGTAAGGATATTTTTAATACAAATTGCGGGACAGAAGGCTATAATGAAGTAATTTATACATTTCATAAAAATTGTTATATCAATAAGAAGGCCGATATTTGCATTACTTCGTGTTATACGGCGGCTAAATGGCTGCAGCATGAAGGTATTCCGGCAATTTTTATTTATCCTACTAGAGAAGAATGTCATATGTCTATACACAATTTGTACATGACGTATGTGGCGAGAAAATATCAGAAAAGCCAGGTCGTCATTCTATCTTTGGAAATTGGATATCCTAACGAATACTCTGTATTTGCTCAAAACGAAATCAGATATTCGCAAGACAAATTAAAAATGTCCTCTTATTTGTATGCTTTTGCAGAAAAGATTAATGCGACAATTGTGGAAGTTACGTATTGCAATTATCTCATTTTTACGACGAAGAGCATCCTTGAGTCAGCGACAGAAAACTTTAATGATTTTTCGCTGCTGGAAGAGCTGCAGGAACAGCATCTGAAAGTATCTATTGGCATAGGATATGGAGAAACGATTGAAAGCGCTAAATTAAACGCGACTAAAGGTCTGATTCAGGCTAAGAATTTTGAACATAATACGGTATACATTTATTATACGCCGGAACAGACGAGAGGTCCTATTAGTATTGTCGCGACAGCTCGCGATACGACAAGCGCTATTCGTCAGAAGCTGGAAGAAATTGCGGAAAAGGCGTCCATCAATACGTCCCACGTGCTTGAAATATACAACATATTAAATCGCACCCATAAGCATACGTTTACCATTAAAGAATTAGCCGGATTATTAAATATAACAGAAAGAAGTATGAATCGCATAGCCAATAATTTGGAGAGCGCTGGGTATGCTGTCGTCGTAGGCAAGAAAACGCAGCGGCGGGGGCGGCCTAGCCGAATCATAGAACTTACCATGAATTTTAAAGGAGGCGGCGAGTAAGATGAATCAAAAAAATATGGAGACTCTCATTAAACTGCTCCGCGACGACATGAAGCCGGCGTTGGGCGTGACTGAGCCGGGGGCGATTGCGTTTGCGGCGGCTAAGGCGCGGGAGTTTGTGAAGGGGGATGTGGAGCGCGTCGACGTCGTGCTGAATTCCGGCATGTATAAAAATGCGTTTACGTGCGGGATTCCCCATTCCGACGCCGTAGGGAACGCCTATGCCGCGGCGTTGGGCGTCGTGGCTGGCGATGCGGCACTGGGGCTGGAAGCGCTGGCGAAGGTCGACGACCAAGCGAATGAAGCGGCGAAGGGGCTTGTCGAAGGGGGAAAGGTATCCGTGCAGGTCGGGGAGATTACGCCGGATATTTACATCCGCGCAGAAGTGGCGACGGCGTCGGATTGCTGTGCCGTCACGATTGCCCATACGCATACGAATATCGTAAATATCGTCGTCAACGGCGACGTCGTATTTCAGAAAGACGACGAAGGGCAGCCGGGGCAGGAAGATGTGGGCGGCGCGCCCATTCACGAATATACGCTGGCCGAATTGTATAACTTTATACAATTGGTGCCTATCGAGGAGATTTCCTTTATCCAGCAGGCCTACGACATGAACCTGGCCTTGTTCAACGAAGGGGTGAGCCATGAGCGGACGACCTTTCTCAAGGCCTTGTGGGATATGAACGGCGGGAAGATGATTTCCGGCGACGAAGTGACGACGGCGCAGCTGCTGTGCGGCGGCGCTATCGAGGCCCGCGTCCTGGGCCTGGACAAGCCGGCCATGAGCATTACGGGCTCAGGAGCTCATGGGATCATCTGTACGATGCCTTTATACGCAGTCTGTCAGGTCCAGGGGATTTCTGCCGGGCGGCTGCTGCGGGCGACGGCGCTGAGCTATTTGATTACCATGTATATCAAGGAATATTCCGGCCGCTTGTCAGCGTTCTGCGGCTGCGCTATTGCTGCCGGCACGGGCATGGCCTGCGCCCTGGCCTGGCTGAAGGGCGGCGATTTAGCCGTCATGGAGCGCGTTGTCGCCAATATGGCGGCCAGCATTACAGGCATGATCTGCGACGGCGGAAATCAGGGCTGCACGATGAAGGGCGTCACCGCTGTCGATACGGCGTTCCGCTCGGTACGCTTTGCTTTGTCGGGCGTCGGCGTCGACCCCGTTCACGGCGTATTGGGTTCGACGCCGGAGGACACGTTCCGCTACATGGGCTGTATTGCTTCGCCGGGTATGGTCGGAACGGAGCAGACGATGATCGATATCTTAAAGGATAAATCGCAGAAGGGAAATCGTATGTCCTAAACAACAAGCCGTCTCATTGGGAGCTGGTGCTTCCTTTGAGACGGCTTGTTTGCGTTTTTTAATCGGCAGGAACCTTATTTCTTAGCTTTGCGCTGGTTTTTGGCATCCTGGCTGACAAAGGTTTTAGTTGCCGGATCAAATTCCGGACCGTCGTAGGTCGTGCTGATCTGCACTTCTCCGGACACGACTTTTTGGTGCAGGTCGTGTAACCTGTTGACGGCTTCGGCCGGAACGAAGGGCGCGACGGCTAAGCGGACGATATCCGGCTTTTCCAGGCCGATTTTCGTGATATCGTGGGTCAGCGAACCGGCTTTGTAATCCTTTGCCGCGTTGAACAGGGCTTCGCTGGAGTCAGCGACGGCCGAGCCGACGAAAATAGGCGATTCTTTCGTCCAGTCGATGACGTTGCCGATTTCCAATACCTGTCCGTTGGTCTTGGCGATGACCTGGTTGACGGCGCTGCGCCCGCTGTTGAGCATCGTATAGATGACGTCGACGCCTTCTCCGATCTGCGCTTCCGCCGCTTTAGCGTTTACCTTCATATTATCCAGGTCTCCCGTGAAGGTCGAATAGAACTGGGCGTGGGGATTGGCGTACTTCACGCCGTTGTAGAATGCTGCCCGGGCTTGGAGTCCCGGTTTGGGCCAGGCGCCGGAAATGTGGCCGACCTTGCCGGTCTTTGTCATATAGCCGGCCAGCGCGCCGGCTAAGAAGGCTGACTGTTCCTGGTCGACGACGTAGCTGCTGATGTTGTCGCCCTTTACGCTGCCCTGGATGACGACGAACTGGATTTGCGGATACTCCTTGCTGACGGCGGAGACGGGGCCGTTCATCTGCCCGCCGTGGCCGATAATCAGCTTCGGCTGTTCCTTGGCTAATTTCTGCAGCTCTGCTGTCAGGACGGCGGCGTCGGACGTGGCAGACACGTCGGAGACGCATTTTACATTCGCCGTGACGCCCTTGGCAATGCGTTCGTAGCCGCGGTAGCCCGCTTCCATGAAACCGTTGTCGTGGGCTTTGCCGGGCAGGAGAACCGTGATTTCCGGAGCCGTCGCCGCCTCCGGGCTGGCCGTTTCGACGACGGCTCCCTGGGCAAAGGCGGGGAAGCAGGCTGCACATGCTAACAGAAGTACGGATTTTTTCAATGATACTTTCATAGGAACACCTCTTTGTCGTAGTATAGATGAGTCCGCAGCAGAAGAATACCCGCTGCCGGACGAATTGCTGTAGGTTACCTCGTCATTGGATTTCAATGCCGCCGTCCTTGTAGCGCTGCAGGTCGTCTGTCCCGATATCGCTGTCCATGATGACGACAGGCGTCTGCGACAGGGGGAAGACCTGCTTTTTGGCCAGGCGGTCCAGCTTGGTAGAATCCATGACGGCGTAGGTTTTCCAGGCGTTGCGGGCCATGACCTGCATGATGGGGATTTCGCGGAAACGGAAATCTGTCAGGCCGGCCTGCACATCCAGCGAATTGACGGCTAAAAAGCAGATATCGGGGAAATACGTTTCCGCTTCGCGAAGGCAGCGGCTTCCCCAGGTGGACTGCTCTGCCCCGTCCCAATCGCCGCCGAGCAGGTGGATGCGGCATTTCGGATTGGCTGCGGCGGCCTCGGCTGCGGCGATGTTGTTGGTCACGATGGAACACGTAAGGTCGGCTTGAGCGATTTCTTCGGCTAAAATCGTCGTCGTCGTGCCGGAATTGAGCATGACCAAGTCGTTGGGCTGAATGAGCTGTACGGCTTTGCGGGCGGCTTCCCGCTTGAGCTCGTTGTGTATGACCTTGCGGCCGTTGAAATGGGCGAATTGATGAGACTCGTGGACGGCTTTGGCGCCGCCGCGTATATATTGAACCAAACCGGCCCGGTCTAAGGCTTTCAGGTCGCGCCGTACCGTATCGATTGATACGTTCAGCTGCTGGGACAAATCTTCCAGCTTGACGACGGAGGTACGGCTCAGTTCCTGCAAAATAATATGCTTGCGTTCTTCCTGAATCATGAATGCTGCTCCTTTGCGTTTGCTCTGTCATAGTTTATTGTATATCAAATCCGTTTGCGGCGACAAGGATAGTTTTGTAAAATCCTTTTGCGAGAATTTTACAAAATGTGCTGTAATTTACATATATTTTGCCGTTTATTTGCAGAATTTAGAAAAAAATGTCATAATATAAGTATATAAATGGAACTATCCGAAACTATTACGGCAGATATTGGTAAATGGAAAGGGGCAGACGCATGAAGTGGGAAGGAATTATTTTCGATTGGGCCGGTACGACTGTCGATTTCGGGTCGATGGCTCCGGTCGTCGTCTTTCGGGAAATTTTTGCCAAACGGGGCATTGCCGTGACAAATGAGGAAATCCGCCGGCCAATGGGCATGCTGAAGTGGAATCATATTCAGGCGATGCTGGACATGCCGCGGATCCGCGGCGAATGGCGGCGGCGGTTCCGTAGCGAGCCGCAGGACTGGGACGTCGATACGTTGTACGACGATTTTGAGCCGATGCTGCTTGCTCTATTGGCCCGGGGGACGGAGGTCAAACCGTATGTGGCTGACACGACAGCCGAGCTGCGACGCCGGGGCTATCAAATCGGCAGTACGACGGGTTATACGAATATTATGATGAAATCCGTCGTCAAGGCTGCTGCCGCGCAGGGCTATGAAACGGATTTCTGGATTACGCCGGACAGCGTATCCGGTTTCGGCCGGCCCTACCCGTATATGATTTTCCGAAATATGGAGCATTTCAAATGGCAGCAGACGAGCCGGGTGTTGAAAGTCGGCGACACGGTGACGGACATCCTGGAAGGAAAGCATGCCGGCGTCAAGACGGCGGGCATCGTCGTCGGCAGCTCTGTCATGGGGCTGAGCCGGGAAGAGTACGACTGCTTGACGGAAGGCGAACGGCAGGCGGCCTGCGAGCAGGCGCGCGCCGTATACGAAGAGGCCGGCGCAGATTATGTGCTTCACGATATACGGGACATATTGAGCATAGCAGAATAAGGATATGAAGGCGGCTAAATGGCGGACACGGCGTCGTTTAGCCGCGTTTTTTGTTTTTTTGCCCCTGCTGGGACTTGAAAGGCCGAGGTGCCTATTGTTACAATGTATATAAGAAGGTATAATGAGAAGCGTTGCTTTTAGATTAGGAGGAAACTATATGCATATTGCGCAATACACGAAAGCGCAGACCTTGGCTGAGGCTTGGGAGCTCCATCAGAAAAAGGGCTCCGTCGTCCTCGGAGGCTGCTGCTGGCTGCGCTTGTCGCCGCAGCGCATCATACGGCAGGCCGTCGATATATCGGCCCTGCCGCTGTATGATATAGAGGAAAGGGAAACAGAATTCCGCATCGGAGCTATGGTTTCGCTGCGGGACCTGGAGCTTTGCCCGTCTTTCGCCGCCTATACGCAGGGCGCTTCCAAGGAAGCGCTGCGCCATATCGTAGGCGTGCAGTTCCGCAACTTGGCTACCATTGGCGGCAGCCTGTGCGGCCGCTTCGGCTTTTCCGACGTGCTGACGCTGCTGCTGGCCTTAGACGCCAGCGTCGTCTTGTACAAGGGCGGCGAGATTAAGCTGGCCGATTTTGCCGAAGCCGGGCCGGGGAGCGATATCCTGACGCACGTCGTCGTGCCTAAGACAAACCGGCATACGGCCTATGCGTCGCTGCGGCTCAACGCGACAGATTTTCCCGTTCTTGCCTGCGCCGTTTCCTGTACGGCTGACGAAGTACGCTGCGCCGTCGGCGCTCGTCCGGCCAGAGCGAAGGTTCTTTGTACAGCGAGGGAAGATGTAGAACGGGCCGGCGCAGACGAAACGGCGCGGCAATGGGCCGATGCGCTGACCTACCAGTCCAATACGCGCGGTTCGGCAGAGTACCGCCGCGATATGGCCGAGGTCTTGTGCCGCCGGCTGTTGAAGCAGGTCTTGGAGGAGAGTAAAGGATGAATATAACCTATTGGCTTAACGGAATAAAACAAAGCGATGAAATCGAAGCCGGCACAATGCTCCTCGATTTCCTGCGCTCCAAAGGCTGCTACAGCGTAAAATGCGGCTGCGAGACGACGAACTGCGGTCTGTGCACGGTGTGGATCGACGAAAAGCCCGTCTTGTCCTGCGCCGTCCTGGCTGTCCGTATCGACGGCAAGCAGGTGACGACGCTGGAAGGGCTGCAGGAGGAAGCAACGGAGTTCGCCATGTACATGGGACGCGAAGGCGCCGACCAGTGCGGCTTCTGCAATCCCGGCTTCGTCATGAACGTCCTGGCTATGGCCCGCGAGCTGGAAGCGCCGACGGAAGAGGAAATCAAGGAGTACCTGGCCGGCAATTTGTGCCGCTGCACGGGATACGTCGGCCACATGCGGGCGATACGAGATTATTTGCAGGCTAAGGGAAAGGCGGTGCAGGAATGAAAACAGTCAATCAGCCTATTATGAAGAAAGACGCTGTCAGCCTGGTTACGGGCCAGCCGGTGTATACGGAGGACATCGCGCCGAAGGACTACCTGGTCGTCAAGGCCCTGCGCAGTCCCCATGCCCACGCCAGGGTCAAGTCGGTGCAGACTGATGCGGCGAAAAAAGTGCCGGGAATCGTCTGCATCGTCACGGCCGACGACGTGCCTCATACGAGGTTTACCATTGCCGGCCAGACCTATCCCGAATTGAGCCCCTACGATAAGCTCATCCTGGATAAGCACATCCGCTATGTCGGGGACCCGGTGGCCCTCGTCGCCGGTACGACAGAAGAGGCCGTCGACAAGGCGCTGCGGATTATCCGCGTCGAATACGACGTATTAGAGCCTCTTCTCAATTTTACGAAAGCGAAGGATAACCCCATCGTCGTCCATCCGGAAGAGGATTGGAATCCCGTCGTCGACGTCGGCGGCGACAACAAGCGCAACCTCGTGGCCCAGGCCGAAGAAAACTGGGGCGACGTCGAAGGGACGCTGGCTTCGTCGGACATCGTCATCGACCGGACGTACCACACCAAGCAGGTGCAGCAGTCTATGATGGAAACCTTCCGGGCCTATTCGTATAAGGATATGTACGGACGCCTGACGATCGTCAGCTCGACGCAGGTTCCCTTCCACGTGCGGCGCATCGTCGCGACGGCCCTGGAAATTCCTAAATCGCAGGTCCGGGTTATCAAGCCGCGCATCGGCGGCGGCTTCGGCGCGAAGCAGACCGCCGTCATGGAAGTGTATCCGGCTGTCATTACTCATATTACGGGCAAGCCGGCCATGATGATTTACACCCGCGAAGAATCGATGACCGTATCGTCGCCGCGTCATGAGGCGGCCGTTCACGTCAAGGTCGGAGCCTCTAAGGACGGGCGTATCCGCGTCATTTCTGTCGAATCCTTGTGGAATGCCGGCGCCTACGGAGACCATAGCCCGACGACGGTTACTCTTTCGGGTCACAAATCCATTCCGTTGTATAACCAATTTGAAGCCTTCCGCTTTGCCTATGAAGCGGTGTATACTAATACAATTGCTGCCGGCGCATACCGGGGCTACGGCGCGACGCAGGGCATCTTCGCCCTCGAATCGGCTGTCAACGAACTGGCGGCGGCCCTGCAGATGGACCCCGTCGAGCTGCGGCTGAAAAACATGGTCCGCCAGGGCGAAACGATGCCGGCCTACTTCGATGAAACGGCCCTGAGCTGTACGCTGGATCAGTGCCTGCTCCGCGTAAAGGATATGATCGGCTGGGATGAAAAATATCCGAGAAAGGTCCTGCCGAACGGCCATATCCGCAGCGTCGGCCTGTCGCTGGCCATGCAGGGCTCGAGTATTTCCAACGTCGACGTAGCCTCCGTTACGATCAAGGTCAACGACGACGGCTTCTATTCCCTCAATATCGGCGCGACGGACATGGGTACGGGGTGCGATACTATATTGGCCCAGATTGCCGCCGAGTGCCTGCAATGTCCCGTCGACAACATCGTCACGTACGGCGTCGACACGGATACGTCGCCGTACGACAGCGGTTCCTATGCCTCGTCTACGACGTACCTGACCGGCAAGGCAGTGGAAAAGACCTGCCAGACCTTGATTCAGCGCATGAAGGAACGGGCGGCCTTGGTACTGAAGCCGGCTGCCATAGAGGATTTGGACTTTACAGGCGAAGCGATTGTCGACGTCGTTTCGGGCAAGGCCATTACCCTAAAGGATTTGGGCAACGGCGCCATGTGCGGCAATGAAATCGCCTTGGAAGCGACGGAATCCCATTACTCGCCGACGTCGCCGCCGCCGTATATGGCCGGGGCCGCTGAAATCGACTTAGACCCCGAGACGGGCCATATTGAGCTCGTCGACTTTGCCGCCGTCGTCGACTGCGGCACCGTCATCAATCCGGCCTTGGCCCGCGTGCAGGTCGAAGGCGGTCTGGTCCAAGGCATCGGCATGGCCCTCATGGAAGATGTGACGATTACCGAGACGGGACGCATTCAGCAGAATTCGTTCATGCAGTACCGCATTCCCAGCCGCATGGATTTAGGCAGCATCCGCGTAGAATTTGCGCCCAGCTACGAGCCTAACGGCCCCTTCGGCGCAAAATCTATCGGCGAAATCGTCATCAACACGCCGTCTCCGGCCATCGCCGACGCTGTATACAATGCCGTCGGCGTCCGCTTTACGGACCTTCCCATTACGGCGGAAAAAGTATATATGGCTTTGAAGCATAAACAATAAAATCAATACGATCATAAAAAGACACGACCTGTCGATATGGAAATGCTGACAGGTCGTGTTTTGTCGTATGTTTGTATATTATTTTGGTTGTCCTTCCGGCAGGATGCGGGCCAGGACGATGTGGTACCGTTCTCCGTACTGCTTCATCGCTTCGGAAATGTGCTTCCGTATGGCGCGGATGTGCTTCTTCGTGTATTCCTGCGGCGGGATATGGAGGTCGCAGATGATGTTGAGGCGGACCTTTCCCGACGTGATGCGGAGGTTGTCCGTATGGTACTGGGGGTATTCCTTTTGGATGAACGTATCCAGCAAGCGGCGCGTCTGCGTGATGACCTGCTGGTCCGTACACAAGGGGTCCATGTGGATGCTGAACTCGATTTGGAATTTTTCCTGGATTTCGTCTTCCAGTACGTCTAAAGCCGCGTGGACTTCGACTAAATCAGCCGTGTCGGGGATTTCAGCGTGAAGAGAGCCGAACATGCGCCCCGGGCCGTAGTCGTGGATCTTGATGTCGTGGACGCCTACGACGTAATCGCACTGCAGGGCCATCTGGACGATTTCCTTGACGAGCTGTTCATCGGGAGCCTGGCCGAGGAGAATGTTGACGACTTCTCTTACGATGCCGTATCCGGCGTAGATGATCATGAGGCCGATGAGCGTCCCGGCGGCGGCGTCGACGGGCAGGGTCGTAAATTGCTGGGCAATCGTCGCGACCAGGACGCCTGTCGTGGCGATGGCGTCGTTGATGCTGTCGGCTGCCGTGGCTTCGTTGACGCCGGAGTTGATTTTTTTGCCGATGTAGCGGTTATAGTAGTACATCCAGCCCTTTACGGCGATAGACAAGATGAGGACGCCGATGCTCCAGTAGGAAATTTCCATCGGCTCCGGCGCGAAGAACTTGGCAATCGACGTTTCGCACAGCTTGTAGCCGACGACGAGGATGATCATGCCGATGGTCAGGGACGCTAAGTATTCGAACCGGCCGTGGCCGAAGGGATGGTCCTTATCGGGCGGGCGGTTGCTCAGCTTGGCGCTGATAATCGAAATGGCCGACGACCCCATGTCCGTCAGGTTGTTGAAGGCATCAGATAAGATGGCGATACTGTTGGACATCATGCCGACGGCAAATTTGCTGGCAAATAAAAAGAGGTTGCAGAAGATGCCCAGGAGGCCGCCGAGAATGCTGTACTTTTCCCGGACCTTTTTATCCGCCGTATTTTCATAATCTTTTATGCAGAGGCGTATGATTGGTTCTATCATATCAAGTCACCTTTCTTCAAACGTTTACGTACTATTGTAGCAAATTCTGCAAAAGAAACAAGAGGAAACGAGAAAGAATTTGAGAATGAACGGCATAGCTTCCAGGTATAAACGGCGAAGACTTGAAATGGTAAAACTGTTTTCATATAATAGTATACATCGCATAAAAGAAAGGGGAATGCCTATGCATATACCGAAAGTATTTATCTTCGACATGGATGGAACGATGTTTGACACCGAGCAGATTTCTTATATATGCTGGCGGGATGTTTGCCGGGAATACGGGTACGAGTTGCCGGAAGACCTGTTCCGCAGCGTCATCGGTATGGACAACCGGCGCATCGCTGCCGTATTCGGACGATACTTCGGGCCGGAGTTTCCGTACGATCCGATTCGCGAGAAAAAAGTAGCCGATCAGCTGCAGTATTACCGGGAGCACATCATTCCGGTTAAACCGGGATTGCAGGATATACTGGCCTATGCGAAAGGGCGAGGCAGCCGCTGCGCCGTTGCGTCGTCGTCGCCGGAATCGCAGATTCGCTTTCTGCTGGAAAAGGCCGGCGTCGCTTCGTATTTTTCCGTCGTCCAGAGCGGCGAAGACGTAGCGCACGGCAAGCCGGCTCCGGATATCTTTTTGGAAGCCTGCCGCCGGGCCGGCGCAGAGCCGGAACAGGCCCTCGTGCTGGAAGACTCGAGAAACGGCTTGCTGGCCGCCCATGCAGCTCATATTCCGTCGGTCTTTATTCCCGACATCGCTCCCGTGTCCGACGACGTTGCGGCCCTGGTCTGGAAGCGATGCCGGACCCTGGCTGACGTGCCGGCCTTGCTGGAAGCGGAAGAAAAGGCGGTGGAGAGAGCATGACGCAGCGAAAGAAAATGATGGCCTTCCTGACGGTCTTTTTAGGTATGCTGGCGGCTATTGCGCCGTTATCGACAGATATGTATCTGCCGGCCCTTCCGTTCATGATGGAAGATTTTTCCGTTACGCCGTCTATGATCCAGCTGACGCTGACGGCGTCGATGGCCGGCATGGCGGCCGGGCAGATTATTGCCGGACCGGCCAGCGACGATATGGGGCGGCGCAAGCCTCTCGTCATCGGCATGGCCGTATTTACGCTGTCTACGATAGGTTGTATTTTTTCTTCGTCTATTTATCTCTTTTTAGCCTTTCGCTTTGTACAGGGCTTTTCCGGCGGGGCCGGCATCGTCATTGCCAGGGCGATTGCCCGCGACGTATGTAAGGGGCCGGCCCTGACGCGGTTTTTCTCCATGCTCATGCTGGTCAACGGGCTGGCGCCTATTTTAGCGCCGGTCATCGGCGGGCAGATCCTGCGGTTTTCGGCCTGGCAGGGCGTGTTTGTCCTGCTGGCCTTCATCGGGGCCGCTTTAACGGCCGGCGCGTTTGCCATGGGAGAAACCCTGCCGGCGCGGCGGCGGGCTGTCGGCGGTGTCCTGTCCAGTTTGAAAGGATTTGGCGGATTGTTTCGCCAGTCCTATTTTATGGGCCACTGCCTGATGCAGTGTTTTGCCTTCGCCGCCTTTTTCGCCTATATATCGGGGTCGTCCTTCGTGTTTCAAAATGTATATCACGTGTCTCCGCAGGGATTCAGCCTCATCTTCGGCACGAACGGCATCGGCCTCATGCTGAGCGGCGCGTTGACAGGCCGCCTGGCCGGCACGGTAGCCGACTGGAAAACGCTGCGGGCGTCGCTGTGGATTGCCGTCGTCGGCAGCGCCGTATTGCTGGCTTCTTTCTTTGCGCAGGCGCCGCTGCCTGTAATCGTCGTCGTCCTCTTCATCACCGTGTCAACCCTGTCGGCTCTGGGGACGAGCAGCTTTTCCCTGGCCATGCAGTCCCAGGGCCGCAACGCCGGCAGCGCGTCGGCCCTCATCGGCTTCTTCTCTATGATATCGGGAGCCGTCATGGCCCCGGTCGTCGGCATTGCCGGCAGTTATACGGCTATTCCCATGGGCGTCGTCATGGTAGTGGGAGAACTGGGGGCGTTGCTGTCGTTTTACGGGCTGATTTATCCGGCTCATAAGAATGAATGGTAAAGCCGTACAAGAAATAACTAATAGAACCGCAATGCAGCAAAAGCTGCCGTCTGAAGAAAACATAGATTTTCTTCAGCGGCAGCTTTTTATAATGATGCAGTGAAATTGTATTAGATATTCCGCGAGGCGAGGACTTCCAGAGGCTCGTCAGGCCGCGTGAAGGAAATATCCGGTGCCTGGGTCAAGTAGTCCAAGGCGTAGCCTACGCAGGCTGTGGTTCCATAGATCAAGCCGTCTTCGTCGAGGTCGAATTCCGGCGTGTGGTGGTTGGCGCCGCAGCCTTTGTCGGCGTTGGCAATGCCCGTAAAGGTCAGGACGCCAGGGTAGAGGCGGGCTGTGATGGCGAAGGTTTCCGAGGCCATCCAGGGCGTGCAGTCAGTCAGGGCATCAGGGCCGATATAGGAAGCGACGGCTTGTTCGGCGAGTTTTGCGCAGACCGGGTTGTTCTGTACTTCGAATAAGGGCTTGGGCATGTGCAGGATATCGTAGGTGCAGCCGTAGGTGCGGCAAGCGTTGTCCAGGATGCGCAGGAATTCTTCGTAAAACCGTTTGCCGGCTTGGTCGTAGCTGAAGAAGCGGCACGTGCCGGCAAATGTCAGGTCGTTGGGGATGACGTTGAGGGCGCTGCCGCTGTGGAGCGAACCGATGGATACGGTGAGCCCGCTCAGGGGCGGCACGACGCGCATGCGCAGGGCCTGCAGGTCGCTGTAAAAAGCGTGGAAGCAGTCGATAGGGCTTTGGGCCAAATCAGGACGGGAGCCGTGGCCGCCGTGGCCATTGATCCTGATTTCGAAGCCGAAGCCGCCGGCCATGGGCGCTTCGCGGCAGACGGCGATTTTTCCCGTTGGAATATCCCAGCGCACGTGGGTGGCATAGCAGGCATCGATGTGCCAGCCGCTTTTTTCTTCTATATAGTGAAGGAGATAGGCCAAGGGGCCCGATTCTTCTTCACCTTGCTCGAACATGAGGATAATCTTTCCGTTCCAGCGGTCCTTCCACTGGTTCAGCAGTTTGGCAGCGACGAGCTGCATAGCGATGTGCCCGTCGTGGCCGCAGGCGTGCATGACGCCGGGGGTATGGGACCGGCAGCTGCGCTGCTGAGACAGGTTGCAGTCGCTTTCCTCGATAGGCAGGGCGTCAATATCGGCGCGCAGGAGCAGAGTCTTCCCCGGATTTTGGCCATCTATCCAGCCGAGGATGCCGCCGTGCTCTATATGGCGGCTGGCGATGCCATACTCGGCAAGTTTTTCCTGAATATAGGCCATGGTCTGCGTTTCCTGACGGGACAGCTCGGGATGTTCGTGGCAGCGGCGGCGGATGGCTGTCAATTCAGCCGCTTCTTGCTGTACTGCTTGTAATATATGATGCATGGTCAACACTCCTTTGGGTTATTCTTCAATGCCGGCACGGGCTGCAATTCCCCTGTCGTAGGGATGCCTGCGCTTGCAGATTTCCGATACGTAGTCGGCCAGGGCGAGCAGGCGCTCTGACGGGTCGCGGCCGGTCAGGACGACTTCCAGCGTATCGGGCCGGGTACGGAGGAAGGAAAGCAGTTCGTCTTCCGGGAGTAGTCCCAGACGGCACGCCGGCAGGGCTTCATCCAGTACGAGCATGTCCGGCGTTTCCCGGCGGCAGTGCTCGACGATTTCATGGAACAGGGCTCGCTGCTGCCGTTTCGTCTCTTCTAGCTCGTCCGGCGTCATCTGAAAGGTGAATTTGGAAGGGCCTTCGCCCCGCATCACCGTGACGGCGTCCAGCTGCTGCAGGACGGCCAGCTCGCCTGTTTCTCTGGTTTTGAGAAACTGCGCGAACACGACGCGGCCTCCCCTGCCGACGCAGCGGATAGCCAGGCCGACGGCGGCTGTCGTCTTTCCCTTGCCGTCGCCGCAATATATATGAATCAATCCGGTGTCCATAACAGGTCTCCTCGCATAATAGTCAAGAATAAAATTTTTATAGTTTCCAGTATAGCATATTACGCTATTTTCTCATAGAAAAAAGCATAGCTGAAATTTGCAGGTAATTTTGACAAATAGAGAAAAGAATTCTATAATGTCTTAATTACATTTTTACAAGAGGAGGCTTTATGGACGAAAACGAACTGCACGTTCTCTTGATGCTGGGCTTTTATCGCTCCAACAGGGAAATCGTGAAGCAAACGACGAATAGCGGGCTGATGCCGGGACAGCCTAAGATTTTGGAATTTTTAAGCTCCAATGACGGCTGCAACCAAAAGGAAATCAGCCGGGGCTGCGTATTGGACAAATCGACGGTGACGAGCCTGCTGAAGCGCATGGAAAAGATCGGACTCATCCGCAAGGAGTTTCATCAGGACGATTTGCGGTGCGCCCGCATTTATTTGACGGACGCGGGAAAGGAAAAGGCCGCCTGGGTGCGGTCGGTCATGCGGGATATCGACGGACAGGGCTGGCAGGGAATATCCGACGAGGAACGCCGGTGCTTTATGAACGTGTTCCACAAGATTATCCGCAATCAGAAAAAATGGGATGAACGGTATTGAGGACTGCCTGGGCCGGATTCCGTTCTAAGCTACTCATCAAGGTGTAATCGTGGTATAATACATAAATTAACAGGACTAATGGAAAGGGGGCGTCGGCTGTGGAACCTGTCGTACGCAGCGTGTTGGAGGCGTTGAACGAAGCCGGGTATGAAGCGTATATCGTCGGCGGCGCCGTTCGGGATTTGCTCATGAAGCGAACGCCTCATGACTACGACGTGACGACGTCGGCCCGGCCTGAGGAAATACGGGCCGTTGCAGCGGCCCGGGGCTGGCGTATGGCGGAGATACAAAGCGAGCGCTTCGGCATCGTCGTCCTCGTCGTCGACGACATGACGATCGAAACGGCAACCTTTCGCGGTGAGGCCTACGGCGACGACGCCCATCGTCCCGAGCAGGTCTGGTATGCCTCGACGCTGCGCGAGGACGTGCTGCGCCGCGACTTTACCGTCAACGCCCTGGCTATGGATAAGGACGGCCAGATTTACGACTATACGGGCGGGCAGAAGGACATACGCAAGAAACGGTTGGTTACGGTCGGCGACGCGCGGCGGCGGTTTCAGGAAGACGCGCTGCGCCTGTTCCGGGCCTGCCGGTTTACGGGGCAGCTTGATTTCCTGCCCGATAAAGAACTGATACAAGCGATGCCTGAGGCATTTCATCGCGTCGCTGGCCTGTCCGTCGAACGGGTCGTCGGTGAAATCGACCGCCTCATGACGACGCCGGCGGCTTATAAAGGACTGGATGTGTTGGTGCGGACCGGCCTCGGCGCCTGCAGCTGCCGGCGCAGGGAAAACGGCGTGTATCAGGACGTGCCCATCTTGCCGGAGTGCAGCCATTTGCCGTCGACGCCCCAGTCGCGTCCCTTTCACTTGTTCGACGCCTGGTTTCATACCTTAGCCGTCGTGGCCCACACGCCGCCGGATTTGACGATTCGCTACGGAGCCTTTTTCCACGACGTCGCCAAGGGCATGCCGGGAATCCGGGGCGTTCACAAAGGCCGCTATACGGACTACGGCCACGACGCCAAGGGCGCCGAAGTGGCCGAGGCCGTTTTGCTGCGGTGGCGCAAGCCGCCGGATTTTGCCAAGAGGGTAGCCTGGCTGGTAAAGACGCATATGAAATTTCATTATTTTGCCAATACAGGGCAGGGTGACGTAGATAAGTGGCTGCGGCGCGAAGCGCTGGAAGGACCTTTTCGCCGGACAGATGAGCTGGTGGAAGCCGTTCGGCAGGCGACGGCCGTAGCTTGCGGAGACGTCCTTGGCTGCGGCCATCGGGACGCAGATACGAGCGGCACCGAATCGTTCGGCGAATACATGGCCTTGTTAGCCAGCCAGATGCCGGTCGGCACGAAGGATCTGCGCTACGACCGGCGCATACCGGACGCCTGCGGCCGCCGGACGGGAGAATGCCTGCGCGTCCTGCTCAAGCGCGTGCAGAATAAGGAATTGCAGAACGACGCCGACGTACTGGCTGAGGCGGCGGAGAAGTGGCTCAAGCGCCATACTGGAGATAGTACATGACGGAAGATAAGGATATCAAGCAATACAAAAAGATTCGAAAACGTATAGGAACGTGCGTATTGGTGCTGTTTGTATTCTGCGCTTTTATCAGCATGCGTCTCGTATATCTGCAGGTCGTCCAGCGGGGAGAGCTCACGGAGATGGCCGACAGCCAGGCCGAAACGGATCGAAAGCTCCAGTCGCCGCGGGGCACGATTTTTGACCGCAACGGCAAGGTGCTGGCTATCAGCGAAATGGCGAAATCCTTATACGCTGACCCGACGATGCTCAATAAGCCGCCTGCTGATATTGCACGCATGCTGGCGCCGTATTTGCGCATGCCCGAAGGGGATATTCAAAAGGCCTTGGAAGAAGATACGGCTTTCGTGTGGCTGGAGCGGACTATGGATCACGAAAAATACGAAGGCGCGGCCCAGGTCATCAAGGAGCAGAAGCTGGAAGGGCTGCGGTTTATCGACGAAAACCACCGCTTTTATCCCAATAACGGCTTAGCCGCGCAGGTCATCGGGTTCGTCGGGGAAAACGACGAGGGCCTGGACGGCATCGAAATGATTTTGGATGAAGAAATACGGGGCAATGTGCAGACCTTTCGACTCATGACCGATAAGAATAACATTCCTATTTTTGATTCGGCTCTGGAAAAGATACTGCCCGACAAAGAACGGTCCGTCCGGCTGACACTGGACAGTACGATTCAATTCCTGGCGGAAAAAAGCCTGGACGGCATCATGGAGCGGAGCCGTCCCGAAGGCGCGGCAGTCATTGTCATGGACCCTAAGACGGGCGAAATCCTGGCTATGGCCAGCCGGCCCGGGTATAATTTGAATGAATTCGGCAAGGGCAGCGCTGAACAGTATCGCAACCGGGCCGTCGTCAACCTGTACGAACCGGGGTCGACGTTCAAGCCGATTATGGCCGCTGCGGCTATCGATTCGGGAAAATGGGACGTAAACCGCGTATACCACGACGTTGGGTATATTCAGGTCGCCGACCGGACGATTCAGAACTGGGATGAAGAAGGCCTGGGCGATGTTACGGTAAAGGATATATTGAAATTTTCTATCAATACGGGCATGGTTAAAATGGGACTGACCACGGGCGGACAGACGATGATCGACTACGCCAAGCGCTTCGGCTTCGGCAAGGCGACGGGCATCGAGCTGGCCGGCGAAGGGTCGGGCATCCTGTTTGATGCCGACGATATGAGCGAAGTCGACGAAGCGACTATGGCTATCGGCCAGAGTATCGCCGTCACGCCGCTGCAGATGGTGCAGGCTTTCGGAGCCATCGCCAACGGCGGCCATATGATGAAGCCTTTTATTATCAAGGAAATCGACAATCCCGACGGCAGCGTATACCAAAAAACGGAGCCTCAGGAAGTCGGGCGGCCTATTAAGGAAGAAACGGCTTCGTTAATCAGCAAGATATTGGCGGAGGAAATTTCTTCCGGCGGCGGCCAGACGGCGAAGATTGATGGATACGAATTCTGCGGCAAGACCGGTACGGCCCAGAGGCTGGACCCGGTGCATGGCGGGTACGCCGAAGGGCAGTATATCGGTTCCTTCGTCGGGTTCGGCCCGCTGGAAGATCCGCAGTACGTCGTCCTCATCGTCGTAGATAATCCGAAAGGGGCCTATTACGGGGCGGAAGTGGCAGCTCCCGTATTTAAGGAGATGATGACGGACATCGTCCGCATCAAGGGCATCCGCCCGTCCCAGCCTGTAGCATGGATGATAGAAGCGGGCAAGAAGCCGCGCGAGCCGAAGAAGACGCGGGACATACCGCCGATTCATCGGACTGATGAAGGCGTCCTGCTTCCGTCTTTTATAGGCTGGGACAGCCGCGAAGTCAACGACTGGCTGAACGAGGCCGGCCTTGGCTTCGTACCGAACGGCACGGGACATGCCGTATATCAGGTTCCGCAGGGAGGAAGCTACGTTCCTCCGGGGAACAATGTCACAGTAACATTTATGCGTTAAAGGAGGAGTGGATGTGAAGCTGTTGGACGGAAAGGAAGTGGCTGCGTTTCACCGCAGCCGTATAGAGCGCCGTATCGCTGAGCTGCAGAAGGGGCACATCCAGCCGAAACTGGTTATCTTTTTAGTAGGCGGCGACAAGCCGTCGGCTATGTATGCCGCGTCTATGCAGAAGACGGCGCGTTCCGTCGGATTACAGGCAGATGTGTATCAATATGAGGCGGCGGTGCAGGAGGCGGAGCTGATTGCCCGTATAGAACAGTGCAACGCTGACAGTTCCGTGTTTGGCATCTTACTTATGATGCCCCTGCCGCCGCATCTCGACGCCCAGCGCGTCGTCAACGCGATCCGTCCGGACAAAGACGCAGACGGTCTTACGGACTGCAATGTGGCGCGCTTATTTACGGGGCGGCCGGCTTTTGTGCCTTGTACGCCCCAGGCCGTCATGGCGATTCTGGATTATTACGGCGTCGAGCTGGCCGGCAAGGAAGTCGTCGTCATCGGCCGGAGCGCTGTCGTCGGCAAGCCTCTGGCGCAGCTGTGCCTGGCCCGCAATGCTACGGTTACCCAGTGCCATACGGGCACGGCGGATTTAAAGGCCGTGACGAGACGGGGCGACGTCGTTATTGCCGCCGTTGGCAAGGCCGGTCTGGTTACGGCCGATATGATTAAGCCGGGAGCCGTCGTCATCGACGTAGGCATCAACCGCGTGGACGGCAAAACCGTAGGCGATGTCGCTTTCGAAGAGGTGGCAGGCGTCGCAGGGGCCGTGACTCCCGTACCCGGCGGCGTCGGAGCGGTGACGACCATGATGGTATTGGCAAACGTCATCGGCGGAACAACGCACAGCATGTAAGATTTGAATTGAGGTGGAAGAAATGCATATTTTGGATACGTTTTTAATTCATTATTTACATCGGTTTGACAAGTACTGCTTTACAGTAGAACTGCATGATAAAAAGTATACCATTGGCAGCGGTCAGCCCTTATTTAACGTCGTCATTCATAAGGATATTCCCAAGCGCGAGCTGCTGTCCTCTACGTCCCTGGCCTTGGGCGAAGCGTATATGCGCAAGGATTTGGAAATCGAAGGCGATTTGTTCACGGCACTGCAGTGCATTTTGAGCCAGACCAGCCAGTTTTCCCTGGACAAGAGTGCGCTGAAGCGGATTTTATATACGCCGGAATCTAAGTCCTATCAGAAGCAGCAGGTTTCGTCTCACTACGATTTGGGCAACGATTTTTATCAATTATGGCTTGACCCGTCTATGAGCTATTCCTGCGCTTATTTCAAGCAGGAAGACGATACGCTCGAACAGGCCCAGCACAATAAGGTCCACTATATTTTGGAAAAGCTGCATCTGCAGCCGGGCATGAGCCTCCTCGACATCGGCTGCGGCTGGGGCTACCTGCTCATCGAAGCGGCGCAGAAATACGGCGTAAAGGGCTATGGCTGCACGCTGAGCCACGAACAGTGGAAAAAGGGGCAGGAACGCATCGAAGCCCTGGGACTGCAGGGGCAGGTGCAAATCGACCTGATCGACTACCGCGACCTGATTAAAGAAGGCCGGACTTATGACCGCATCGTCAGCGTCGGCATGCTGGAACACGTAGGCCGTTCCAACTATTCCATCTACATGGAAACGGCGAACCACCTGCTGAAGGACGGCGGCTTGTTCCTTCTCCATTACATCAGCGGCCTCGACGAAAGCGTCGGCAATCCCTGGATGCGCAAGTACATTTTCCCCGGCGGTACCTTGCCGTCGCTGCGTGAAATCATCAACGTTGCCTACAACTGCGATTTCCGGGTCATCGACGTCGAAAGCCTGCGCCGTCACTATTACAAGACCCTCATGTGCTGGTATGATAATTTCCAGAAGGTTCATGATCAGGTTGCAGCCGAACGGGGCGAAGAATTTGTCCGCATGTGGGATTTGTATCTCTGCGGCTGCGCCGCGGCGTTTTACATCGGCAACATCGACCTGCATCAAGTGCTGATGACCAAGGGCGTCAACAACGAATTGCCCATGACTCGCTGGTATTAATTTCATAAGCATAAAAAATGCGCTTTTCTTTATGTGAAGGAAAGCGCATTTTTTATGCTTATGCATGTATAAAACGCAAATGTCCTATGCTTGACTTTTATAATAAATGAGATTATACTGTAATTAAGTTAAACGTTATACGAATTTCGCGAAATCTATTGTGAGGCTGTTTATCAGAAAAGGAGTGTACTATATGATTAAGCAGATTATTAAAACTGTAGATGGAAATGAAGCAACGGCTGATGTAGCATACGCTTTTACGGAAGTAGCTACGATTTATCCTATTACGCCGTCGTCTCCCATGGCGGAGCATGTCGACGTATGGGCGGCTAACGGAAGAAAGAATTTGTTTGGCCAGCCGGTCAAGCTGGTAGAAATGCAGTCCGAAGCCGGCGCTATCGGCGCCGTTCACGGCGCGTCGGAAACGGGCAGCCTGTGTTCGTCCTTTACGGCGTCTCAGGGCCTCATGCTCATGATTCCTGTCATGCACCGCTTATCGGGCGAATTGAAGCCCGTCGTCCTCCACGTGGCGGCCCGTACGGTCGGGACTCATACCATGTCTATTTTCGGCGACCACTCCGACGTCATGGGCTGCCGCAATACGGGCTGGGCCATGCTGTGCAGCGCCAGCGTGCAGGAATGCGCCGACCTGGCGGCAGTGGCTCATTTATCGACGATTAAGGGCCACGTTCCTTTCATGCATTTCTTCGACGGCTTCCGCACGTCTCATGAAATCCAGAAGATCAGCATGCTGCCGGAAGACGAATTGAAAAAGCTGATCGATAAAGAAGCCTTGTATGACTTTAAGCATCACGGCTTGAATCCGGAACATCCGGTCATCCGCAGCACCGTTACCAATCCGGACATGTTCTTCCAGTCCCGAGAAGCTAACAACTCCTGGTACGACCGCCTTCCGTACATCGTGGAAGACTATATGGACAAGATCAGCGAGCTGACGGGCCGTACGTATAAATTATTCAACTACTACGGCGATCCGGAAGCAGAGCACGTCGTCGTCGCCATGGGTTCCGTTACCGGTGCGATTCAGGAGGTCGTAGATTCGCTGAATGCCCAGGGCAAGAAGGTCGGCTACGTGCAGGTACACCTGTTCCGCCCCTTCTCCCGCAAGCACCTGATGGCCGCCATGCCCAAGACGGTGAAGAAGATCGCCGTTCTGGACCGCGTCAAGGAGATCGGCTGTATC
>ERZ779877.1029-NODE-1029-length-26450-cov-4.485433_pt1 | contig 26450 bp, 24 predicted proteins | sample MGYA00511556_ERZ779877 | MGnify/ENA primary metagenome ERZ779877 (study PRJEB29588, sample SAMEA2159338) | human gut metagenome | biome: human gut; feature: human-associated habitat; material: faeces | place: Denmark | collected 2008/2010 ...
AATATCGCACCCTAATATAGGCTTTTTCGCATGCTGAAATGGGCTCTTTCGGAAAACAAGATGAGTATTTTCGGACTATGTTATAGGGTATATCAAGGTATGGTTCATACCGAAACAGGTCTTATAACGTATGGTTTAACATTCCTTTACATCTCTTTTGTGAAAATATTTTGTCAAAATAAAGTTAAGAAAAATTGTAAGTTCGTACTTCGGTTTTCATAAAAAAACGTCGGTGTCGGATGTTGGAGAAGACACAGGATGTATGTGTTCCGGTTGTGGTGAGGGTTTATCGGTTGCGGTAATGTGAGCTTATTGTTTTTGCAGCGTAAATTATTTGTCGTGATAATATGCGTTTATTATTCCGGCAATGTGAATCTATTATCGCGTGAGATTCGTAATATCATTGTTTATATACACATGCGCTGCCTTTAATTTTTCAGTCATTCTGTGATAATCCATAAATAAAACTACTGCCCGTATAATCTCTGCCGAGTGCATAAAAATTGTTAAATATTATTCCCGAAGTTGGTTTGTGGGCCATACAGGTGTTATATTTATATGAGGAAAAAATTTTTTCCATGATTCTTAAACAGTCATATTAAGATCCTTAAACAGTCATATTATGAACAGAACTTTATTATTTACGCTCTCATTGCTGATGGCATCGGCCATGACGTTTGCAGGTAACGACAATCCGCTTCCCGATTGGGCGTTGGGCGGTTTTACGCGTCCTGACGGCATAAATCCGCTTATCAGACCGAGGGTGGAGAGTGTTTTCAGATGTCCGATGAAGTCGGCTGATGTCAACTGGGAGCTGGCCGACACGTTCAATCCCGCAGCTGTGGTGAAAGACGGTAAGATTTTCATACTTTATCGGGCTGAGGACAATCCTAAGGCCGGCATAGGTGGGCGCACCTCAAGAATAGGAGTCGCCGAGTCGGCTGACGGTCTTCACATAGACAAAAGACACGGACAGCCGGTAATGTTTCCCGATACCACTCAGATTTCGCGTGTATATGAGTGGCCGGGAGGATGCGAGGACCCGCGCGTTGTCGAGGCTGTGATCGACGGGAAAACGCTTTATGTGATGACCTACACGTCGTGGAACTATAAGTGTCCGCGGCTTTCCATAGCCATATCTTCTGATCTGCGCACATGGACAAAGCACGGTCCTGCTTTTCTGCATGCCCTGAACGGCAGATACGCGGACCTGGCATGTAAGTCGGGCTCGATACTTACGGAGGTGAAGGACGGGCGCCTGGTGGCTGCGAAGGTGTCTGTCGGAGGCAAGAAGAAATATCTTATGTATTGGGGAGAACAATGGGTTTGTGCCGCAACGTCGGACGATTTGGTGGAGTGGACGCCCTATACTGACGCCGATGGTAATCTGATTAAACTCGCCGAACCGCGCAAGGGATATTTCGACAGTATGCTGACCGAGTGCGGACCGCCGGCTGTTTTAACTTCCAAAGGCATCGTGTTGTTCTACAACGGAAAGAATGACGTAGGGCAGAAAGGTGATATCGATTATCCGTCGAACACATACGCAGCCGGTCAGATGCTTTTCGACAAGGACAATCCGCTGAGATATGTGGATAGACTTGACAAGCCGTTCTTCCGTCCGATGACCGATTTTGAGAAAAGCGGACAGTATGCCGCCGGCACGGTGTTCATAGAAGGACTGGTATATCACCGCTCAAAATGGTTTCTTTACTATGGTTGTGCCGATTCAATGGTAAGCGTGGCGGTGTATGATCCTGCTGCACGTTCAGGCTTCGGAGACCCTGTAAAGATTGTATCCGGTGACGTCCGGAAATGAGGCCGGGCGTTTCTTGCCCGGCGATACAGGGCTATAAGAATGGGAAAAAGAGCTTTGCGGCCTTACAGAAACGGCGTTAAGGCTTGACGGTGTGGATAATGTGGTTGTGTGGAAACGGATATATGAAAAAGCGGCGGACCTGTATTTGATGTGTCATGACAGGTCCGCCGCTTTAAATTTTTGAGTTTCTCAGTATATGAGAATGAGTATTCTTATGTGCGTTTATTTCAGTATCAGCTCGACAGGGCAATGGTCGCTGCCATAAACCTCGTTGTGTATGAGAGCGTTCTCCATGCGTTCCTTGAGTCGTTCGGAAATAAGGAAGTAGTCGATACGCCATCCTGCGTTCTTCTCTCTTGCCTTAAAACGGTAGGACCACCACGAATATTTCACCGTGTCGGGATACAAGGCTCTGAATGTATCGATGAATCCGTTGCTGAGAAAAATGCTCATCTTTTCTCTCTCCTGGTCGGTGAAGCCGGCGTTCATCCTGTTTGTCTTAGGATTTTTCAGGTCTATTTCTTCGTGTGCAACGTTCAGATCGCCACATATTATTACCGGTTTCTTCTCATCAAGCGTCTTGATGTAGGCAAGGAAATCTTCTTCCCATTTCATCCGGTAGTCGAGTCTTCTCAGTCCGTCCTGCGAGTTCGGCGTATAGACAGTCACGAGAAAGAAGTCGTCCATCTCAAGAGTTATGACGCGGCCTTCATGGTCGTGTTCGTCAATACCCAGGCCGTAGCTCACGTTCAGCGGCTTATGCTTTGTGAAAATTGCAGTTCCCGAGTAGCCTTTTTTCTCCGCATAGTTCCAGTAAGAGTCGTATCCTTCAAACTTAAGATCGGTCTGACCTTCCTGTAGTTTTGTCTCCTGCAGACAGAAGAAATCAGCGTCAAGGGCTTTGAATGAATCTTCAAAGCCCTTAGTTATGCAAGCCCTGAGGCCGTTTACGTTCCAAGAAACGAATTTCATAATTATTCTTTGCTTGTGAGATGACCTTTGATTCCGAACACTGTTCCTATCTTATGCTCGGTGCCGTCAACGGTTACTTTTTCTATTAATATGTTGCCCTGGAAGAGCTTGTCAGCCTTATATGCTATCGGGTAATAGTAATATCCGATGGCGTCAGTTATGTAATCGGCGAACGATACAGTCACTTTGTGGCTGGAATTAGCATAGTTCACGTAGAAAGTCATTTCCTTTGACTTCGGGAATATGGTGTACTGATAGTAGTTGTATGAGGTTGTCTGAAGTTTCATGTATGGTTTTACATTTGTTGTGTAGGTCTGGTCGCCGGCTACACTCAGTATGCTCTTCGACTGATCCATGCTCGTTGTGTTGGTTATATAGAGCGAGAGCGGTCTGATAGGGAAGTTGTTTGTAGTGAGATATCCCGATGTCATGCCGTCTTTTCTGATGGTCCATGTTATGCTCAGAGAGTCTTCTTTGTTTGAAGAGGAAGTTTTTGTCGGGTCGATGTAATAAAGTTTTCCGGTGTAGATTCCCGGCACGTCGTTGATGGCCTCAATCGAGTCGGTGAGTGTCATTGTCGGTAATGGATTGTCGTTTTCTCCGGTATCAAGACAAGACGAAAGTGAAAATACAACTGCGGTTGAACACAAAAGCATGTAGATAAAAGATTTCATAAATTTCATTTCCTTTTTTCAATTTAACGTTTAACATACATATATATAATGAACAGGTGCTCATTATCTTGCATGAAAATTTATATTTTTTTTGATTCGCCCCTCAACAGGTTCATGAATTCCTCTCTTGTCTTTGCCTGATTGAATGCTCCGCTGAAGTCGCTTGTCGTTGTTATGGAGTTCTGTTTCTCCACTCCGCGCATCTGCATGCACATGTGTTTTGCCTCAATCACAACCATCACGCCGAGAGGATGCAGCGTGCTCTGTATGCAGTCTTTTATCTGTTGTGTGAGTCTTTCCTGCACTTGAAGTCTGTGACTGTATATATCGACGACGCGTGCTATCTTGCTCAGTCCGGTGATATATCCGTTGGGGATGTATGCCACGTGTGCCTTGCCGTAGAAAGGCAGCATGTGGTGCTCGCACATCGAGAAGAAATCGATGTCCTTGACAATCACCATCTGGTTGTATTTTTCGGCGAACAATGCGTCTGTGAGCACCTTGTGCGGGTCCTGCAGATATCCTCTTGTGAGCACCTGCATGGCTTTTGCCACGCGCATAGGTGTCTTGAGAAGTCCTTCACGCTCTGTGTCTTCACCGAGAAGACGTAATATATTCTTATAGTTTGCGGCGAGTTCCTCGAGGCCCTCGCGGTATTCTGTTTCGGGATTCATTGTCTGATGAGGTTTATCGTATGTGCCTTAAATCCGCACATACGACTTTATGAGTTTACTGATTAATATGGCACGGTTATTTTTCCGCTTACTATGCACGCCTGCTTATAGCCCATTTTCTGTATCTGGTGCAGGATGTTGTTGGCTTCCTCGAACGATCTGAAGTTGCCTATGCGGCATATCCATCGCGGCGAATAGAAATGCACGTAAACCGGTTGTTCTGGGAAAGCCTGTTTGATTTCGTTGCCTATGCGTTGCGCCTTTATCTTATCGTTTCTTGAGTTGCCGCCGGCAAATACCTGAACCCTGTATCCGTTGACTTTATAGCTTTTGCGCAAGACTTTCCTTCTTGTGTCCACCATCGGGCTTTCCGTATCCTCGTTGGTCTCGTCTCGTGGTTCGGTATTGGCGATTTTTCGTGTGTGTGTGGTTTCTTTTTCGCTCTCAGTGTCGTCGGTTTCCTTGTTGCTGCGTTTTTTTGTCGCGGTAGGTGTGGTCACGGAGAGAGTGTTGGCTTTGTTGACCAATTCGTCAATCTCTTTGCTTTGCGTCACCGTTACATCACCCTGTCCGTCTTTTTTTTCCTGCAGGTGTTGCAGATAGTTCTGCGCGTTGCACAGAGCCGAGGCTGCGAATGTGAGAGTAAGTATGATGACGAATCGTTTCATCTTTCGAATTTAAGTTTTAAAATAATGGGCGAGCCGGCTTCATGTATGAGCCGGTCCGCCTTGTTGTGAATGTCTTTGCTTATTTCTTCCAAGCATCGATGATGCCCTTGAAGTCAGCAGCCTTGAGAGAAGCTCCACCGATGAGTCCGCCGTCGATGTCGGGTTTAGCGAACAGTTCAGGAGCATTGCTTGCCTTGCAGCTTCCACCGTAGAGGATAGTTGTGTCTTCAGCTACCTCGTTGCCATACTTCTCAGCAACGATGCTGCGGATGTAAGCGTGTATTTCCTCTGCCTGGTCAGCAGTAGCGGTCTTGCCTGTACCGATTGCCCAGATTGGCTCGTAAGCGATGATGATGTTCTTGAACTCCTCAGCGCTGAGGTTGAATACGCTTCCTTCGAGTTCAGCCTTAACAACTTCGTTCTGCTTGTTGGCCTCACGCTCTTCGAGAGTCTCGCCGATGCAGAAGATGACTTTAAGTCCGTTCTTCAGAGCGAGGAGCACTTTCTCCTTCAGGATCTCCGGAGTCTCGTGATAGTACTGACGTCTTTCAGAGTGTCCGAGTATTACATACTGTGCGCCGGTGCTCTTTACCATCTCAGCAGAAACCTCTCCTGTGAACGCACCCTTCTCTTTGTCTGCGCAGTTCTCAGCGCCAAGACCGATAACATCCTGGTTGAGTATCTGAGCGACAGTAGCCAGATGTATGAACGGAGTGCAGATGATCACGCCGCAGTTAGGTTTTTCTGTGTTAAGTGTTTCGTTGAGCTCTTTAGCCAGAGCAACGCCGTCTTGCAGGTTCATGTTCATTTTCCAGTTACCTGCTACAATTTTCTTTCTCATTTTTTTGTGTTTAAAGAGTTTGTATAACTTGTTTTTATTGCGTTTATTCTTTATCCATTTGGTCCATGCCCACGTCCTGTCGGCGAGTGTGAGCAGTGTGAGTGGCAGTACGAACCACAGCAGTATCTTCACTATTTTCGACGATGTGGACGCGTCGTCGGGCTGTCCTATCTCGAGTTTGTCGAGCGGTTGAGTCATTTCATCGGTGTCGGGCAGCATGTTGTGGCTCCACTTTCTTATCACCTTTCCGTCCTTTATGAGCACCAGTCCCGGGTTGCTGCGTATGATGGTTTTCAGTGTTGTCGCGTCGGTCGTGCAGAAAGGATATTCGGCTCCGGTGAGATCCTGCCATCTGCGTATGGCTTTGTCGTTGCTTGCCGTGAGACAATAGAACGGCACATTGTGGTCCTGCGCGTATTCGTATATCTGCTCTATGTTTCCGAAGTTGCCGTCGTCGGCATGCTCCAGATGCGGCGATATGAGCAGGAATGTGTATCCTTTATAGTCGAGCACCTGCTGCGTGATGTCCTCCCCCGTGCTTTTGAGCGTTATGGAGAAGTCGTGTATCGGCGGTTCATATCCCGCTTTGGTCTGCACCGTCTTGCTGTCGACAAACTCCCATGTGGAGTCCGGATAGTTGTCGAGCGTGAATTCCTTGGTCACTCCGTTCTTCTTCAGTATGAAAGTCGTCTCGAATTCCGGTTGCGGTGCGCCTTCCGGAATCTCCATTCCTTTCTTTATGTCGGCTCCTACGTGGTAGGGTCTGAAGTCGAACATTGGCAGAGTGTAGAGGCTCAGCAGACTTGTGACGAAGATGAAGATGATGGTATAGTTGATTATGATCCACTGATTGGTCCTCGAAATGAGCCTCGGCATGTTCAGCGGGCGTGCGGCTACGGTTGCGGCGCAGAGCGTAAGCACAATGTTCTTGGCCAGAGTCTGTCCGTTGGTGAGTTTAATCGCGTCGCCGAAACATCCGCAGTCCTGCACCGGATTGTAGAAGTATATCCACACGGTGACGATTGTCATGAATATCATGACCGCGAGCATCGCCCTCGACATCACGCGCCGCTGTATGGCGAACAGCAGCAGTATGCCCAGCGTGAATTCCACAGCCGACAGAAGGACCGAAGCCGACAGGATGGTCCAGTCGGGAAAAACTCCGTTGAGCGAGAGCGCTTCCAGATAGTCCTTGATTTTGTATTGTGTGCCCAGCGGGTCGATGGCCTTCACGTATCCTGAGAGAATGAAAGTCACTGACAGCACGAGCCGGCACACGTTAGTCAGTATGATAGCCGCGTATCTCATTCTTTGTCTTCAGCCAGTTTTATCGCTCCGAACACGGCATAGTTGATTATGTCCATGTAGTTCGACGCGATACCCTCAGAGACGAGCGTCTCGCCGTTGAGGTCTTCTATCTCTTTGACCCTCTGTATCTTGGTCAGGATGAAGTCGGTGTAGCTGCTCACGCGCATCGATCGCCACGCCTCGTCGTAGTCGTGGTTTTTCTTGAGCATGAGTTTCAGGGCCTCGTCGGCATAGTGGCGGTAGAGCGTCAGAGCCTCGTCGTTGCCCATGTCGGTGTTGTCGGCGAATCCGTGTTCGAGCTGTATGAGCCCCACGATGCCGTAGTTTATTATTGCTATGAATTCAGGTCGTATGCCTTCGCCCACGAGCGACGTCTTCTTTATCTCGAGCGAGCGTATGCGCTTGGCTTTTATGTAGAGCTGGTCGGTGAGCGACGACGGCCGCAGCATGCGCCACGACGCGCCATAGTCGTGCAGCTTGCCGGCAAAGATGTCCTGGCACTCCTGCATGACGTTCTTGAATTGTTCTTCAGTTGTCGTTGTGTTCATAACCGGCTACAAATATACTCATTTTATTTTTACGACACAAATAAATGCGGAAATGAAAACATTAAAAGGTATCGGCAGCGGCGGTGGCTGCTGTCTTGCGGGCGTTTCTCAAAGTTCTTTCTGGCGCATGTGTATCATCTTGACCACTCCGCACATGGCTTCGTAGCGTGCCTGGAGCGAGTCGCGCCTCATGCGCAGCATGTTGGCCTTGCGCAGGTCGGTCTCGCTTTCTATCATGCGCAGCGTCTCCTGTAGCAGCACGTCGGTCTGTGCCACGTCTTTCTGTGCTATCTTCAGCGACGCGTTCTGCCATATTCTGAGCGCTTTCTTGCGTATGTTGATGGCCGACGGATAGGTGGTGCGCAGCGACACGATGGAGTCGAGCACCTCCTTATACTGGCCTTTCTCATAGAGCGAGTCTATCTGGGCAAGCATACGTTCGGCTTTCTGTTCGTCGGATTCGGAACAACCGACGAGCACTGCCGCAAGTATTATGGTCAGAATATACTTCATAAATTTCAGCCGCAAAAGTATAAAATAAATCAGAAAACGTCTGATTGTCGGCTCAAGATTTTAATATCTTTATAATTTGCGGTTGTTTTTCCGGCATTTTTTTGCTTTTTTTATTCAGGACATAAGTTTCCGCCACAGGTACGACCGTTGTTTGAGGCTGTTTGGGGTGATGAAGACAGTAGGTGTGTATGGGCTTAGCCGTATGATTTAAGATAAAGAACAGGATGTTGACCCACCGCAGATGCCGGAATGTGAGGACCGTCCCGCAGTCCGGTTAAGACCTTCGCGAATTAACACTTTTAAGTTAAATGATTGCCGAAAAAATCTTCGTCTCCGTCCGACGTTCTGTGAACGGAACAGCAACAAAAACGCCTTTATCGTGCGGTTGAGGCAATGCCGCACGGCGGTTTTTCCGTCTTTGTTTTACGAAAAAGCCCATATCAGGGTGCGATATAGGCCTTTTCGTGCCCCAATATAGGCTTTATCGTTGCCTGAAATGGGCTTTATTGCATTGCGAAATGGGCTTTTTCGCATCGCATGAAAGGTGGGGTAGAAAGGTGGCTGGTGCTTAATGTGCTGATACTGTGCGTGTTATGGTATGTCTTTAAAAATCGCGTATTTTGACGCCGGAGTGTGTCTCGTCGGAAATATCGCGTGGATTTTGAGGTAAGTTTTAACATTAGGCTGTTTATAGTTGCTCTATTATACATAACTTTTCCACCGCTGCTGTCCTTCTGTGGGTATATGGCGGCATTACGGGACGGCTGATGTGCGCATTCCACCCCGCAACTTTGTTGCGCAATACTTCGTAATGTGAAAATTTTAAGTTATCTTTGCAGATTGTTAGTGTTTTTATAAAATCAGAACAAGCATTAAAATAAAAAGATTGAAATGAGGATATATACTGATGCCGAGCTGGCACAGATTCTTGACAAGGACATTTTTCACGAAATAGGCAATGCCGCAGACTCTCTGGGGATGGAGTGCTATGTGGTGGGCGGATATGTGCGCGACTTGTTTCTGGAACGTCCCTCGAACGACATCGACGTGGTGGTTGTGGGCAGCGGCATCCAGGTGGCCGACGCACTGAAAAAGCGGCTCGGACGCAAGGCCCACATATCTGTGTTCCGCAATTTCGGTACGGCTCAGGTGAAATACAAGGATATCGAGGTGGAGTTTGTCGGCGCACGGCGCGAGAGCTACAGCCACGATTCGCGCAAACCTGTTGTGGAGGACGGAACACTGGAGGACGACCAGAACCGCCGCGATTTCACCGTCAACGCCATGGCAATATGTCTCAACGCCCCGCGCTTCGGCGAGCTGGTTGATCCCTTCGACGGACTTGCCGACTTGGAGGACGGCATTCTCCGCACGCCTCTCGACCCGGACATAACCTTCTCGGACGATCCGCTGCGCATGTTGCGCTGTGTCAGGTTCTCTGCACAGCTCAAATTTCTCATCGATGAGGAAACGTTCGAGGCTCTCGGACGCAACGCCTCACGCATATCGATAGTGAGCGGCGAGCGCATATCCGACGAACTGAACAAGATAATGATGACCGATGCCCCGAGCCGCGGACTGATGGAGCTGCACCGTTGCGGGCTGATGGAGCTCATACTGCCCGAGCTTGCCGCGCTCGACATAGTGGAGACACGTTGCGGCAAGGCCCATAAGAATAATTTCTATCATACGCTTGAGGTGGTGGACAACGCGAGCCGGCGTGGAGCCGGACTGTGGCTCAGGTGGGCGGCGCTCCTGCATGACGTGGGCAAGACAAAGTGCAAGCGTTGGGATCCGGTGGTAGGCTGGACATTCCATAACCACAACTATGTGGGAGCGAAGATGGTTCCGCAGATTTTCAGACGCCTCAAGCTGCCCATGGATGCGAAGATGAAGTATGTGCAGAAGCTCGTTGATCTGCACATGCGCCCCATTGTAATAGCCGACGATGTGGTGACCGACAGTGCCGTAAGGCGCCTGATGAACGATGCCGGCGACGACATAGACGACCTGATGACGCTTTGCGAGGCCGACATCACGAGCCGCAACAGCGTGCGCAAACAGCGCTTTCTTGACAATTTCCGCATAGTGCGCGAGAAGCTCACCGACCTGAAGGAGCGCGATTACAAACGTCTGCTCCAGCCGTGCATCGACGGCAACGAGATAATGGAGATGTTCAACCTTCGTCCCTGTCCGCAGGTGGGAGTGTTGAAGCAGACACTCAAGGACGCGGTGCTCGACAACCGTGTGCCGAACGAGCGCGAACCGCTGATGAAATTGCTCATGGAAAAAGCAAGAAGTATGCAACTTGTGTAGCCAAAAGTTGTTAAGGACAAAATAATTGTTGTTAAATTTGGGGAACTATGTTTCATATTTATAATTATTGTATTTATCTTTGCGCTCGAAAACTTTAGCGTGTGTGCGGAGTTTTCTTAGTACGATTTAAGAAAAGAGTATAACAAAAGTCATAAGACTTATGTTGTCGTCTTTTGGTTTTATGATTAGATTAGTTAGAAAGAAAAAGAAATAAATTTTTTATAGTGTTATAATAGTATGAGAAAAATTAATTATTTACTGACGGCAGCTTTGGCCGCAGTGCTCGTTTCTTGTGGCGGAAACCAGAAAGGTGGTTTCGGAGATAATGAATATGCCGTGAGGACAATCGAAGGCCAGAGTGCAAATCTTCAGACAACCTATCCGGCCGTGATAAAGGGTGTTCAAGATGTAGAGATTCGTCCGAAAATATCGGGCTTCATTACAAAATTGTGCGTAAAGGAAGGTCAGACGGTGAAAGCCGGACAGTTGCTTTTTGTCATCGATAATGTGACATACGCTGCTGCCGTGCGTCAGGCAAAGGCTGCTGTGAACTCAGCAAAAGCTCAGCTCAACACATCAAAACTGACTTATGATAACAGCCAGAAACTGTTCAAGAGCAATGTTATAGGTGATTATGAGCTGCAATCAGCAAAGAACTCATACGAGTCGGCACAGGCTGCATTGGCACAGGCACAGGCCAACTATGTGTCGGCAAAGCAGAACCTCGACTTCTGTTACATCAAGAGCCCGTCAGCCGGAGTGGTAGGCAACCTGCCTTACCGTGTAGGTGCTCTCGTAAGTTCTACAAGTCAGGAACCGCTTACAACCGTTTCCAACATCAAGACAATGCAGGTTTACTTCTCAATGACTGAGAAAGACCTTCTCGACATGACAAGAACAGCAGGCGGACTCCACGCTGCCATAAGCGAATATCCGGCAGTACAACTCCAGCTCGCAGACGGAACGATGTATGCTCATCCGGGACGTGTGGCTGCTGTGAGCGGTGTAATCGACTCTTCAACCGGTTCTGTGTCGATAAGAGCTGACTTTCCTAATCCCGAGAACCTTCTCAAGAGCGGTGGTTCAGGAAGCATAGTAGTGCCTCATGAGAGCAATAACGTGATTGTCGTATCACAGGAGGCTGTGGCTCAGGTACAGGACAGATACTTCGTTTATGTTGTAGGCAAGGATAATAAGGTGAAGTACACCAACGTTACGGTGAACCCGAACAATGATGGTAAGAACTACATCATCGAGTCGGGACTGAATGTCGGCGACCGCATTGTTGTCAAGGGTATCAACTCACTGAAGGATGGTATGCAGATAAAACCTATCACTGAAGCTCAGTATACCGAGAAACTGAAGAAGACAAGCAAGATGGGTGCACTTCAGAACGCCCATTAATATTAAGGAAGATTTGGCAAAACAATATATCAGCATAAACAGACAAGGTGCATACGGGTGCCGTATGCGACAGGTGTGACAACGTAACGCACCATACACCATATATACTTAAAAGGTGAGTCGACTTTGTCTGTTCATCGCCACTCAACCAATAATAAAAAGAGAAAATGAGATTAGATAACTTTATAAAACGCCCAGTGCTCTCGACGGTAATTTCCATTCTTATTGTCATACTGGGTCTTATCGGATTGGTATCGCTGCCAATCGAGCAATATCCGGATGTTGCGCCGCCTACTGTGAGTGTGAGCGCTAACTATACCGGAGCCAATGCACAGACCGTGCTTAATTCTGTCGTAGTGCCGCTGGAGGAACAGATAAATGGTGTGGAAGGCATGACATACATGACTTCTACCGCAACCAATGAAGGTTCTGCACGTATTACAATTTTCTTCCAGCAGGGAATGAATGCGGATATGTGTCAGGTCAATGTACAGAACCGTGTGTCACAGGCCAGCGCACTTCTGCCTGCCGAGGTTACCAAAGCCGGTGTCACTGTACAGAAACGACAGACATCTACCGTGCTGCTTATGGCGATCATCGGAGATGCTGAGAGATATGACGAGAAGTTCCTTCAGAACTACGCCGACATCAACATCATTCCTGCCGTAAAACGTGTTAGCGGTGTGGGTGACTGTGAGGTTATGGGTGCCAAGACATATTCTATGCGTATATGGCTCGACCCTATAAAGATGAAAAACTACAACCTCATGCCTTCAGACATCACTAATGTGCTGGCAGAACAGAACATTGAGGCTGCTCCGGGTAAGTTCGGAGAACAGAGCGACAATCAGTATGAATACACCATACGTTATAAAGGACGTCTCCAGACACCTACTGAATTCGAGAATATGGTCATCTCGAGCGACACCAACGGAAACACTATCCGTGTTAAGGATGTGGCTCGCGTAGAGCTCGGAGGACTTAACTACAACGTAACTTCTAAGGTGAACGGTAAGCCGGCAGTCATGATGATGGTCACACAGACAGCTGGTTCTAACGCTACTCAGATTGTAAACGATATCAAGAAGGTTATCGAGGATCAGAAGACAATGCTTCCTCCTGGTGTCGATATCGAATATATGCAGGATGTTACAGAGTTCCTCTATGCATCAATGAGCGACCTTATTCACACGTTGTTCGAGGCATTCGTCCTCGTGTTCATCGTGGTTTATTTCTTCTTGCAGGACTTCCGCTCTACACTCATCCCGCTTATTGCGGTGCCAGTGTCGTTGGTCGGTACGTTCTTCTTCCTCAACCTGTTCGGATTCTCGCTCAACCTGCTTACGCTTTCAGCCTTGGTATTGGCCATTGCGATAGTCGTCGATGATGCCATCGTGGTTGTCGAGGCAGTCCATGCTAAGCTCGACTTGGGATACAAGTCGGCACGTCAGGCTTCAATCGACGCGATGAACGAAATATCTGGCGCCATCATTTCAATTACACTTGTGATGTCTGCCGTGTTCATCCCTGTGTCATTCATTGGCGGAACGTCAGGTACCTTCTATAAGGAATTCGGTATAACCATGGCGATATCAATCGTCATATCAGCTCTTAACGCGTTGACCTTGTCTCCGGCTTTGTGTGCTATCTTGTTGAAACCGAAGAACGAGGACGGCACTCCGCGTAAGATGTCCACTCTCGACCGCTTCCATGCTGCGTTCAACGGTGTGTATGGAAAGGTTCAGGACAAATATACCAAGAGTGTGCGCAAACTTGCTGAGAAACCGGTCATTGCAATCATCGCAGTCGTAATAGGTGTTGTCGTGCTCGGCATCACAGCAATGAATACAAAGACAGGACTTGTTCCTGATGAGGATACCGGAACTGTGTTCTGTACAGTTTCTACTGCTCCTGGTACCAGTCTTACCAAGACAAACGAGATAATGGACCAGGTTGACTCTATGCTTGCCACCAACCCGGCAATCGAGAACCGTCTGCGTATCACCGGTTACAACTTCATCTCAGGTCAGGGTTCTAACCAAGGTACGTTCATTCTTAAGCTGAAATCATTCGAGGAACGTGACAAGGAAGAGGGATTCTTGAAGTATTTCAACATGCACAGCATGGGTTCGCAGGCAGTGCTTGGCATGATATATGCACAGACTTCAGTTATCAAGGGTGCACAGATTCTTGCCTTCCAGCCGCCTATGGTGCAGGGATTCTCTGCAACCAACGGTCTGACATTCTCTATGCTTGACCGTACCGGTGGTGATGTGAACAACTTCTTTAAGATCACACAAAACTTCCTGGCAGAGCTCAACAAGCGTCCTGAGATTGCAACTGCCATGACTTCTTACAACTCTCAGTATCCGCAGTATCAGATAGATGTGAATGTTGAGAAATGTAAACAGAGTGGAATAAGCCCGAGTTCAGTGCTTACTGCAATGCAGGGATATTACGGAGGACTTTATGCTTCGAACTTCAACTCCTTCGGTAAGCTCTATCGTGTAATGATACAGTCTGATCCTAAGATGCGTGAGGATCTGAAGAGTCTTAACAATGTGTACGTTCGTACGAATGCAGGAATGGCTCCTATCAATGAGTTCGTCACTATGAAGAAAGTTTATGGACCTCAGGAGATTGCCCGATTCAACCTGTTTACTTCTATCGATGTCAATGCAACGGCAGCCGACGGATACTCTTCTGGTGATGCCATACGTGCTGTCGAGGAGGTAGCAAGCACAACATTGCCTACTGGATTCGGCTATGAGTTCTCCGGTCTGACACGTTCTGAGCAGGAGTCAAGCAGCTCTACCATGATTATCTTCGCATTGTGTCTCACATTCGTTTACCTGATTCTGAGTGCACAGTATGAAAGCTATCTCGTACCGCTTTCGGTAATATTGTCAATACCGTTCGGTATCGCCGGCGCATTCCTGTTCACCGACTTGTTTGGAAAGAACAACGATATTTACATGCAGATCGCGCTTATTATGCTTATCGGACTTCTGGCCAAGAACGCCATCCTTATCGTACAGTTCGCTCTTGAACGCCGACGCACGGGTATGGCACTGTCGTGGTCGGCTGTGCTCGGAGCCAGCGCCCGTCTGCGTCCTATCCTTATGACATCATTCGCCATGATCATCGGTCTTGCTCCGTTGCTTATCCCAATAGGTGTAGGTTACAATGGTAACATGACCATCGGTGCTGCTGCTATCGGCGGTATGCTCATTGGTATGATTTGTCAGTTATTGGTAGTACCGGCGCTCTTCTACATCTTCCAGTATCTGCAGGAGAAGATCAAGCCGCTCGAGTTTGAGGACGACAACAAGTCTTCGGTCGATACTGAGTTATTGCAGTACATGCATCCGGTTGAACAGCAGAAAAATGATAAGTAAAAATGAAAAAGATTAGTATATTAACAATGATATCTGCAGCTGCTCTCATGAGCAGTTGCGGAATCTATAACAAATATGAGCGCCCGGAAGTGAATACCACCGGTATCGTGCGCGATGTCGTTTCTGCAACCGACACACTCGCTGTGTCTGATACGACAAGCTTCGGCAATCTGCCGTGGCGCAGCGTATTTACCGATCCTCAGTTGCAGACTCTTATACAGCAGGGCCTGGAACACAACACGGACCTGCTCAATGCGGCTCTTAACGTGAAGATGGTTGAGGCACAGCTCACCGCTGCCAAACTTGCGTTTGTGCCTTCATTCACATTCTCACCGCAGGGAACTATCTCTTCATGGGATGGCAACAAGAGCACGAAGACATATTCGCTGCCGGTTCAGGCAAGCTGGAGTCTTGACCTCTTCGGTAATCTTCTGAATCAGAAACGCAGTGCGCAGATGGCTCTTCTCGCAACCAAAGACTATCAGCTCGTTGTGAAGACCAATCTCATCAGCAACATTGCAAACATGTATTACACTCTTCTCATGCTCGACGAGCAGCTCATCATTGTCAACGACATGGCTGAACTGACAAAAGAGACATGGGATATGATGAAGATACAGAAAGATCTTGGTACGGTGAGAGAGACTGGCGTACAGAGTGCCGAGAGCAACTACTACTCAGTGCTTGCACAAGCAGAGGATCTGAAACGTCAGATACGTGAGACCGAAAACTCGCTCTCGCTTCTGCTCGGACAGCCGGCACAGACCATCGCACGCGGCAAACTCGCCGACCAGTCGCTGCCGACAAAGTTCAGCACAGGCATTGCCCTGCAGATGTTGTCAAACCGTCCTGATGTTCACTATGCAGAGATGAGTCTCGCACAGTGCTTCTACGATGTGCAGACAGCACGCTCACGCTTCTATCCGAGCATCACAATCAGTGGCTCAGGCGCATTCACAAACAGTGCCGGAGGCGGTATCGTGAATCCAGGCAAATGGCTGCTCAGCGCAGTAGGAAGCCTCGTTCAGCCTATATTCATGAACGGACAGCTCGTCGCAGGACTGAAGGTTGCAAAGGCTGAAGAGGAGCAGGCCTACAACACATGGCAGAACGCCATACTCTCTGCAGGCAGCGAAGTGAGCAACGCGCTCGTACTCTACAACTCGTCCGACGCGAAGAGCAAGCTCGAAGCAAAACAGGTTGAGAGCCTCGAGAAGAACGTGAAATATACACAGGAACTGTTCCATCAGGCGAAGGGAACCACCTATCTTGAGATAATCACTGCCCAGCAGTCGCTGCTAAATGCACAGCTCGCCAAGGTGCAGGACGATTTCTACAAGATGCAGGCCGTCGTAAACCTCTATTACGCGTTAGGTGGCGGTCGTGACTAAAGGCGTGTGAGGCAGATGTGAGCCTCAGATGGGCTTATCTTTCCAGGAGTGCATAATGCAACAGGAGGTAGCGGAACACGCGAGACTCACCTGCCTGAACGTTCACATATTTTATATGAAAACAAAAACAAACAGAATATGATTAGTCCAAAAGCAGAAATTGATCCGAAGGCGAAAATCGGAAAGAACGTCACGATTTATCCTTTCGTCTATATTGAAGGCGATGTGGAAATAGGTGACGACTGCGTCATTTTCCCTTACGTCAGTATAATGAACGGCACGCGCCTCGGTCGTGCCAACAAGGTGTTCCAGAACACAGTGCTCGGAGCTGAGCCTCAAGACTTCAACTATTGTGGCGACAACTCGCAGCTTGTCATCGGTGACGAGAATATAATACGTGAGAATGTGGTTATCAACCGTGCGACCTATTGCGACGGAAAAACCGTTATCGGCAACAAAAACTTCCTTATGGAAGGTGTCCACGTGTCACACGACACAAAAATAGGCAACGGCTGTGTGTTCGGTTACGGTACTAAGATTGCCGGTGACTGCGACATACAGGATAACGTGATATTCTCTTCAAGTGTCATCGCTAACCCGGGAACACGTGTAGGACGCTCGGCAATGGTGCAGAGCGGATGCCGTTTCAGTAGGGATGTACCGCCCTATATCATAGCAAGCGGTAACCCTGTAAACTATGGCGGTGTTAACTACACAGTGCTCACCAACTATGGTGTAAGTGAGAAGATCCAGGCTCACATAGCAAACGCTTATCGTCTGATTTTCCATGGACAGACATCTGTGTTCGATGCAGTGATGCAGGTTAAGGAACAGGTGCCTGATGGTGAAGAGATACGCAACATTGTGGAATTCATCGATGGTACGAAGCTCGGCATCATAGGAAAGTTCTAAGCGACATATTTGAATATGAGACATACGGGCGCAACGGCAATTGCTGTTGCGCCTTTTTATTTTGTATGGCATATGATATGATTATTTGTATTTATTGCATTGTATAATGTACGTAGTTTTGTATTGGATGCGCTTGCCATATGATGTATTCTTTAAAAGTCCATACATGTTCATATTTGCATATTTATACATTCCTGACGGTAAAAAGATTTTACAAAATAAATTCTCAAAATAGAAATTGCGGGATAGGGTAGTCGATGCGAAACGGGCATTATTGCGAGATGGTGTGGCAGTTGATTTTAGAATGGATTGCTGCGAATTGTATATTATGTCGTATAGATATATATTGTTCGCACTCGTAGATTGGTTTTTTGTGATGTATTTTGTCTGTAATTTTTATGTGAAATAGCGCATTCTATGTTGCGATATAGGCTTAATCGTGTTGCGATATAGGCTTAATCACGTTGCGATATGGGCTTAATCATGGTGCGATGTGGGCTTAATTGTGATGCGATATGAGTTTATTGTGGGGCATTTTAGGCTGTATAGATTGTGATAAAGGCTTTTTTCTATATGTTTACTTGGGGTAAACTGTATTTTGATTGAGTGATGGACATCTGTTGCTTGACGCCCGATTGATTCGTCGCTGAGACTCGAGTATTCCGCGCCAATTATTTTGTTGCCCAGAAAAAAAGCATTCTCGTCGGGTTGACGGGAATGCTTATGCAGTTCATATACGCTATTGTTGTATATTTATACACTTTTGTTTGTTGCCTCATTATGGCTTGAGTAAGCCCGTATGTCGGCCTAATAAGACGCCGTGCACTCTATGCCGAGCTTTTCCACCCGCCGGCGTATGGCTTCCATTTCCTCCTTGCCGGCCTTCTGCAGCCCGTGTTCAGGAGTCTCACGGTCGATGGTGTATATCATCACCTCCATCGGTTCAATTTCTTTTACGGCCTTGAGCCACGGTTCCACGTACTTATCGCCGGTGTTGTCCACGTTGTTTCCGTTGTCGTCGGTGCCTTTCATGAACATTGTCTGTATGATTACGTGACCGTTGAAGAGTTTCATCCCTTCTATTATTTTCCTCACGTCGTAGTTCTTGCTTGTCGGGCGATCGGTCATGGCGATGTATTCCGGATCTACGGTGTCGAGCTTCAGAATGTTGTTGTCCACCTTCATCAGCGCGCGTCTCACCTGTTCGCGGTGTATGAAAGTGGAGTTGCTCAGCACTGATATTCTCGCTTTCGGAAAGTAGCTGTTTCTCAGACGCACCGTGTCCTCTATTATCTCCTCAAACTGCGGATGCCCTGTCGGTTCACCGTTGCCTGCGAATGTTAGTACGTCGGGGCTTTCGCCTTCCTCTTTCATCTGTATGAGTCGTTTCTCAAGTGCTTCTGCCACCTCCTCGCGTGTGGGGCGTCGCATGGCAGGTATGTGGTCGGCGTTGAATCCACATTCACAATATATGCAGTCGAATGTGCACACCTTTCCGTCTGCCGGCTGAAGGTTTATGCCCAGCGAAACGCCGAGTCTGCGGCTGTGTACTGGCCCGAATATGGGCGATGGATAGATTATTGTTGCCATAATTCCATTTTTATATTGGTTGGGCAAAGTTAAATAAAATATCGTTAGTATCTTTGTTAATAGTAGTTAAACCGTTGCAGGAGAACAGTTTTTTTTGTTACTTTGCAGCGAATTTTGGAGTATTATACGCTATCCTGAAATGAGAAAGAAACAGAAAAAGTCCGGCGACCGTCACGGGTTGCAGGCTGTCACTCTTTGCATAAGCACAGCCCTTGTGCTTATTTTGTTGGGTCTGGTAGTATTTTCGGTCCTTACCGCCCGTAATCTTTCGTCATACGTGAAGCAAAACATTGTCGTTACGATGATGCTTCAGGACGACATGTCCTCGAGCGAGGCCCAGAAGTTCTGCGCCCGTCTCGGCAAACGGCCCTACATCAACAAGCTGGAGTACATCAGCAAGGAGCAGGCACTGAAGGAGGGAATCAAGGCTTTAGGTACCGATCCGCGCGAGTTCACCGACACCAATCCGTTTCTTTCGTCTATCGAGATAACCCTCAAGGCCGATTATGCCAACAACGATTCGCTCCTGCACATATCGCGTGAGCTGAAGAGTTATCCCAAGGTGAGCGAGGTGAAATATCAGCGCGACCTCATAGAGAAAGTCAATGCCAACATCGCCAAGATAAGCATCGTGCTGCTTGTGCTGGCAGTGCTGCTCACGGTGGTGTCGTTCTCGCTTATCAACAACACAGTGAAGCTGGGCATCTACGCGCGCCGTTTCTCCATACACACCATGAAGTTGGTGGGCGCGTCGTGGGGATTCATCCGTCGGCCGTTCCTTCGCCAGGCGGTTGTCATTGGTCTCATCGCCTCGCTTCTAGCCTGCATCGCTCTCGGTGCCGGCGTCTATGCCCTTTATTATTACGAGCCTGAGATAATGACTCTGCTCACATGGGAGATGCTTGCCATCACAGCTGCAGCCGTATTCCTTTGCGGTATCATCCTCACATCGTTGTGTGCGATACTCTCGGTCAACAAGTTCCTGAAGATGAGGGCAGGAGATCTTTATAAGATTTAATGAAATCAAAATCATACATTATATAATATAATATGGACAAGAGAAATTTTGCGTTCGACAAGACCAATTTCATCATATTGGCAGTCGGAATGGTAGTCGTCATTCTCGGATTCATTCTCATGAGCGGTTCAGGCTCCGACGAGCATGTCTTCTCTGAGGATATTTTCAGCGTGCGCCGCATCAAGGTTGCCCCCGTTGTATGTTTCTTAGGATTTGTTTCAATCATCTACGGCATCATCCGCAAGCCTAAAGACAATAACGCCGACCTGCCCGAATGAATACATTAGAGACAATAATAATCGCGATAGTAGAGGGACTGACGGAGTTCCTGCCCGTGTCGTCCACCGGTCACATGATAATAGCCCAGAGCCTGCTCGGCGTGGAAAGTACGCCGTTTGTCAAGGCTTTCACGGTCATCATACAGTTCGGCGCCATCCTCTCGGTGATATGCCTGTACTGGAAAAAGTTTTTTTATCCCACGGCAGAGCGCTCCGGCGTCTCCTATTGGAAGGCAATGTACGACTTCTATGCCCGTCTGGTGGTGGGTGTTCTGCCTGCCGTGGTACTCGGACTGGCATTCAATGATTTCATAGAGTCGAATCTCGGCAACGTCACTCTTGTGGCTGTCATGCTCATCGTGGGAGGAGTGTTCATGCTTTTCTGCGACCGCATATTCAATAAAGGCAGCGAGGACACCAAGCTCACTTACAAGCGTGCCTTCATTGTCGGACTCATACAGTGCATCTCAATGATACCGGGTGTGTCGCGCTCTATGGCTACCATCGTCGGCGGAATGTCTCAGCGTCTCACCCGCAAGGCGGCAGCTGAGTTCTCGTTCTTCCTTGCCGTGCCTACAATGTTCGGCGCTACGTGTCTTGAGACCTATAAGCTGATAAGCCATGGCGGCGGTTCGCTTCTCACTCAGGGCAACAATCTTGAGACGCTTCTGCTCGGTTCAGTTGTGGCATTCATCGTTGCTATCCTCGCCATAAAGTTCTTCATCAGCTATGTGACGAAGTATGGCTTTGCCGCATTCGGATGGTATCGCATCATTGTCGGCATCATAATCATTGCCTGCGCATTGTGCGGCATAGAGTTGAAAATGGTTGATTAAGTTGCCGTCATGAATTTTCAGGAAGGAGAAATCATAGCGGTAAACAAGCCTTACGGCATGTCCAGCTTTGGCGCACTGGCAAGAGTGCGCTATCTCATCTCGCGTCGTCTCGGCGTGAAACGTGTTAAGATAGGTCATGCGGGAACTCTTGACCCACTGGCTACCGGCGTACTCATAATGTGCACGGGGCGTGCCACGAAGCGCATTGAGGAGCTTCAGGCCCACTCAAAGGAGTATACGGCTACGCTTCAGCTCGGTGCCACGACTCCGAGCTACGACATGGAGCATCCTGTTGACGCCACTTATCCAACGTCGCACATCACACGTGAGACAATAGAGTCGGTGCTCTCGCAGTTTGTGGGAGACGTCATGCAGGTGCCGCCGTCGTACAGCGCGTGCAAGATAAACGGCAAGCGGGCATACGAACTCAAGCGTAAGGGTAAGGACGTTGAGCTCACACCGAAAAACATACACATAGATTCCATCGAGCTGACAGATTTCGACGAGAAGACCATGCAGATGCGGATACGCGTCAATTGTGGCAAGGGTACATACATACGTGCCCTTGCACGCGACATCGGTCGTGCCTTGGGAAGCGGAGCTTATCTTACGGAGCTTTGCCGCACGCGTGTCGGTGACAAGACGATAGACGATTGCCTGAAGCTCGACGAGGTGGAACAATGGCTTGAAAATCAGGAAATAGAGAATATTGAATCAAAATAATAATGAAACTATCACAGTTTAAATTCAAATTACCGGAAGAACAAATCGCACTCTATCCTCATAGCGTTGTGCGTGAGTTTACAAACTCCGAAGGAAAGACAGAGAAGTTTCGTGTGACACGAAGCGACGAGTGCAAACTGATGGTCATTCATCGTAAATCGCAGACCATCGATATGTTTAAGAAGGATGCCAAGGGTAATCCTATAGAAGGTGATTATCTTGACTTCCGCAACGTGCTCGACTATTTCGACGAGAACGATACTTTCATATTCAATGACACAAAAGTATTCCCGGCGCGCCTGTACGGTACGAAGGAGAAGACTGACGCAAAGATAGAAGTGTTCCTGCTGCGCGAGCTCAACGAAGAGATGCGCCTGTGGGATGTGCTGGTAGAGCCGGCACGCAAGATACGCATCGGCAACAAGCTGTTCTTCGACGACAGCGGTACTATGGTGGCCGAGGTCATCGACAATACCACCAGCCGCGGACGTACGTTGCGTTTCCTCTACGACTGTCCGCATGACGAGTTCAAACGTGAGCTTTATGCTCTCGGTGAGGCTCCGCTGCCACGTTATATCATCGACCGCCGCGAGAATAATCACGGAACAGAGGACGACTTCCGCGACTTCCAGTGCATTTTCGCCAAAAATGAGGGCGCTGTCACAGTGCCGGCTACAGGTCTGCACTTCACACGCGAGCTAATGAAGCGTATGGAGATAAAGGGAATAAACTTCGCGTTCATAACCTTGCATTGTGGACTTGGCAATTTCCACGACATTGAGGTTGAGGATCTCACAAAGCACAAGATGGATTCTGAGCAGATGTTTGTCAACGCCGAGGCCTGCAAAATTGTCAACAAGACAAAGATGGAGGGTCATCATGTGTGCGCCGTAGGTACAAGTGTGGTCAAGGCTACCGAGACAGCTGTAGGCACGGACGGCCTGCTCAAGGAGTATGACGGATGGACCAACAAGTTCATTTTCCCGCCTTACGATTTCGGACTTGCCGATTCTATGATAGCCAATTTCTATCATCCGTATTCCACATTGCTGATGGAGGTTGCCGCATTCGGCGGTTACGACATCGTGATGGAGGCTTACAATCTCGCCGTTAAGAACGGCTACATGTTCGGTTGTTACGGCGACGCACTTCTCATAGTGAACGACTGATTATGTACTTTGGCTATATTTAATACATATACAACGGGAGTGGACGCATCGTTACGCTCCCGTTTGTGTTTCTGATACATTATTTTTATTATCATGCACAGGGTTTATCTTTCTCTCGGAGCCAATCTTGGCGACAGGCGTGCCAACATGAACATGGCCGTGGAACTGATAGACGAGAACGTCGGTAAGGTAGTGAGACGCTCGTCGATGATTGAAACCGAACCGTGGGGATTTGAGTCAGACAACAAGTTTCTGAACATGTGTGTGGCTCTTGACACGCAACTCTCGCCACTCCAGCTGCTGCACGCTACTCAGGATATAGAGCGGCAGCTCGGCAGAAAGTCTAAGTCGGTTAACGGAGTTTATTCAGACCGCCTCATTGACATCGACATATTGCTTTACGACGACTTGCACATCCAGACGCCCGAACTCACCATTCCGCATCCTCACATGCGTTCCCGCGATTTCGTTATGCGCCCGCTTATGGAGATAATGGACGAGGATCTTTGACGCGTTGCCGGCTTTCGACTTTGCATAATGCGTGTTTTCATGGTGCGGTAAGTTCTTTGCCGGCACGTGTGTCTGTGTTTTTCCGCTACATATCGTGCGTTCGCCTTGTTGTGGCAAATGCGTTTATTGTCAGCGGTTCGTGCTCAGATGTTTTGCTTATTTATAAATAATGTTTTGCTTATCTATAATAAAAAGAAAACGTCCGGAAGAAATCATCGCTTTCTTTCGGACGTTTTTGTTTTAATAAAAAGAATTTTCTGTCGTCTCCCATTATCTGCGCAGGCCGAGAGCCTTTACTATTGCACGGTAGCGGTTTACGTCGCGGTCGTACAGATAGTTGAGCAGTGCGCGGCGCTTGCCGACGAGTTTGGTCAACGAACGAGCTGTTGTATAATCTTTACGGTTCTGTTTCAGATGTTCCGTCAAGTGGGAAATACGGTATGAGAACAATGCTATCTGGCTCTCAGCTGAACCAGTATCAGTGTTAGACTTTCCGTACTGTCCAAAGATCTCTTCTTTTTTTGCTTTGTCTAAGTACATAGAACTTTTTGTTAATGTTAATTTATAATTTTGCGAAATGCGGATGCAAAGTTACTCTTTTTTATTCACTAATGAGTCCGGAGGGCGTATATAAATCAGTAGTTTAACTTTTTTTTGCAGTCCGCGATGCGTTTATTACCGGTTGACGTTGTTTGTGTGGCGCACCGCAATAGGTTTTCCCTCGTGGCGGTTGTCTTCCTTTCTAATTGTTACAAATCTATATTTGCTTGAAAATTATGTACATACAATATGTGAAGTGTGGATTAAAATTATTAATTTTGCACTCGATTTTTTAAGGTATATTATGCAAGATATCAGGAACATTGCGATTATTGCCCATGTTGACCATGGCAAGACAACGTTGGTAGATAAGATGATGCTGGCCGGAAAACTTTTCCGTGAGGGTCAGGATAACAGTGGACAGGTGCTCGACGCTAACGATTTGGAGCGTGAGCGCGGTATAACAATTCTTTCCAAGAACGTTTCCATAAATTGGAAAGGCGTAAAGATTAATATCATAGACACTCCGGGACACTCCGATTTCGGTGGTGAAGTGGAGCGTGTACTCAATATGGCCGACGGATGCATTCTGCTTGTTGATGCGTTCGAAGGTCCGATGCCACAGACCCGTTTCGTTCTGCAGAAGGCGTTGCAGATTGGTTTGAAGCCTATTGTTGTTGTGAACAAGGTTGATAAACCTAACTGCCGTCCGGAAGAAGTTTACGAGATGGTGTTCGATCTTATGTTCTCACTCAATGCCACAGAAGACCAGCTTGATTTCCCGGTTGTATATGGATCGGCAAAGAACGGTTGGATGGCAGAGGATTATAAGAAGCCGACAGACAACATAGATTATCTGCTCGACAAGATTCTTGAGGTGATCCCGGCTCCTAAACATCTCGAAGGCACTCCGCAGATGCTCATCACCTCACTCGACTACAGCAACTACACAGGCCGTATCGCCGTGGGTCGTGTTCACAGAGGAACGCTCCGCGACGGTATGAACGTTACGATATGCCATCGTGACGGCACACAGGAGCGCACAAAGATAAAGGAACTCCATACGTTTGAAGGTATGGGACACAAGAAGACCGACCACGTTGACAGCGGCGACATCTGCGCCGTTATCGGTCTCGAGCGCTTCGAGATCGGTGATACCATCTGCGATTTCGAGAATCCGGAACCGCTGCCACCTATCGCCATCGACGAGCCTACGATGAGCATGTTGTTCACAATCAACGACTCACCTTTCTTCGGCCGTGAAGGAAAATTCGTGACAAGCCGTCACGTGAACGACCGTCTGCAGAAAGAGCTCGAGAAAAACCTTGCGCTGAGAGTAAAGCCGTTCGAGGACACAACCGATAAGTGGATTGTCAGCGGACGTGGTGTGCTCCACCTGTCTGTGCTCATTGAGACCATGCGTCGTGAGGGCTACGAGTTGCAGGTAGGCCAGCCGCAAGTGATTTATAAGGAGATCGATGGTCAGAAGTGCGAGCCTATTGAGGAATTGACCATCAATGTGCCCAACGACTTCTCGTCAAAGATGATTGATATGGTGACGCGCAGAAAGGGCGACCTCTTGGGAATGGATACTGAGGGCGACCGTGTCAATATCACCTTCGAAATACCATCGCGTGGCATTATAGGCCTGCGTACCAACGTGCTCACGGCCAGCCAGGGAGAGGCTATCATGGCCCATCGTTTCAAGGATTACCAGCCGTACAAGGGAGAGATAGTCAGAAGAACCAACGGCTCGATGCTTGCCTTGGAGACTGGAACAGCCTATGCCTATGCTATCGACAAACTGCAAGACCGTGGTAGTTTCTTCATTGATCCGGGTGACGAAGTCTATGGCGGCGAGGTGGTTGGCGAGCATATCCACGAAAACGACCTTGTCATCAATGTGACAAAGGCCAAGCAGCTTACCAATGTGCGCGCAAGCGGTAGCGACGACAAGGCCCGCGTCATTCCGAAGGTGGAGATGAGCCTCGAGGAGTGTCTTGAGTATATCAAGGCGGATGAGTATGTCGAAGTGACTCCGAAGAGCATCCGTATGCGCAAGATCATCCTTGACCACTTGGAGCGCAAGCGTGCCAACAAGGAATAAGCAGAGCCGTAGATAAATGCAAAACAATGATGGGGAAACGGTGCTACAAGTGCGGTTTCCCCATTGTCATATTACGAATAGTGCAAGGTATCTCAGAGTTTTACTTATTAAATAAATAGTATATATGCTTGAGTATTTCATTTTTTTTTCGTAACTTAGTAGCGCAAAATGCAAAGCGAGTGGAACATGGCAAAAATAGTCAACAAATATCCCGTAGGAATACAGACATTTGAAGAAATCC
>ERZ779877.1030-NODE-1030-length-26432-cov-4.295333_pt1 | contig 26432 bp, 24 predicted proteins | sample MGYA00511556_ERZ779877 | MGnify/ENA primary metagenome ERZ779877 (study PRJEB29588, sample SAMEA2159338) | human gut metagenome | biome: human gut; feature: human-associated habitat; material: faeces | place: Denmark | collected 2008/2010 ...
CCCCCCTGCCGTACTCGTACCCGAGGCGGACCTGCGCCTCCGGGTTCCCCAGCTCCGCGGCCGAGACCAGGTGGCTGAGGTAGAGGTCGATGTCCTGCTCGACGTACTCGCCCTCCAGGAACATCTTGGCGAGCTCCCAGTGGGCCCTGGAGCAGCTGCGCTCCGACGCCCTCTCGAACCACTCCATGGCGGAGGGTATGCTCTGGGGCATCTCCTTGCCCGTCTGGTAGAAGTAGGCGAGGGCCAGACACGCGTACGGGTCCCCCCGTATTGCGTCCTGCCTGAGATTCGGGCTCAACGGGATCTCTCCGTCTTGATCTTGTTGAGAAGCGCCAGGGCGTCCCTGTCACCCTGCTTCGCGGCGAGGTTCAGGAACTTCTTGGCCCTGGGCACGTTCTTGTTCACGTACTTGCCCTCGTAGTAGAGCTTGCCGAGGTAGTACTGGGCCTCGTAATAACCGGTGTCGGCGGACTCGTTAAGGTTCCTGAGTCCCTCCTCCACGTCCTGCGCGGTCCCTGTCCCGGTGATCTGGAGCATCCCCAGGAAAGCCTTCGCGGCGGGGTGGCCCTGGTCGGCGGCCTGGTCGAACCACATGACCGCCTCCTTCTCGTCCTTCTCCACACCCCTGCCCTCGTAGTAGAAGCAGGCGAGCGCGTACTGGGAGTTGACCTCCCCCATCTCCGCCGCCTCCCTGAACCACCTGATGGCCTCCGTGCTGTTCTGGGGGAAGTGGTATCCCGAGGCGTACATGCAGCCGAGGGCGTACTGGGCGTAGCCGTTGCACCTGTTGGCCGCGACGGTGAACCACTTGGCGGCGGTCTCGTAGTCCTTGGGCAGGACCTGGCCCTCGAAGCACATGTTGGCGTAATCGACCATGGCCTGCTGGTACTCGCCCTCGCAGGACTTCTCGAGATACTTCTTGGCCATGGACGGGTCCCTGGGGACGCCCTGGCCGTATGCGTACATCATGCCTATCTGGTACTGGGCCTCCGCATGGCCGTTCTCCGCGGCGCGGCCGAACATCCTGGCAGCCTCCCTGTCGTCGGAGTACTTGGTCCTGGGCATGGAGTAGATGCATCCCAGGGCGAACTCTGCGTCCGGGTCGTCGGCATCGGCGGCCTTCTGGTACCAGGCCATGGCGCTCTTGAGGTCCGGATCCGTGTCGCAGAGGCCCTCGTCGTACATCTTGCCGAGACGGTACATAGCCTGGCCGCATCCGTTATCCGCCGCGGCCTTGAGCCATTTCACCGCCCTCTCCCTGTCCTTCCTGATGCCCTTGCCCATGAGGAACATGTAGCCGACGGTGTTCTGAGCATCCACATCATCGTTCTCGGCGCAGACGGTGTAGAACCTGATCGCCTCGGAGTGGTCCTTCTTCACCGGGGCCTTGCCGTTGTCGTAGAGGTCGAAGAGCTTGGCGCAGGCGTCGGTGTCCCTCTCCTCCCCCCTGAGCCTCATGGCCATGAGGTCCCTCTGGACCCCGGGCTCGTTGGCCTCGATCTCCCTGCGGACCGTCTCGGCCGGACGGTAACCGGCGGAGGCGGAGAGGGCGAACATCTCGGATGCCGTGGCAGCGTCCTCGTGGGTGCCGCCCTCTCCCGTGTAAAGGAAGAGCCCGTGCAGGTACTGTGCGTCGGGGTTGCCCTCCGAGGCCCCCTTCTCGGCCTGGACGGCCGCCTCGTGGGGATCGTATTCCGGGGAAGCGCAGTCCATGTACCTGCGGGAAGGGAGGTAGTACCCTTCCTCGGTGCTCTGTGATTCTATCATGATTCGGCCCATAATACTCTATTTTATATAGGATTCGTCGGACCGCACGGCATGGTAGGGAGGATGCGACCTCCTGGCCATCCGGACGGCGCGTCATCCAACCATGTCCAGGAAGTAGCGGTGTATCCCCCTGTCGGCGGTCAGCTCCGGGTGGAAGGACATGGCAAGCTGGCTGCCGTGGCGGACCGCCACAGGGACCCCTCCGCACTCGCAGAGGACCTCCGTACCCTCCCCCACATGGGTGATCATGGGTGCGCGGATGAACTCCAGCGGGACCTCCCCCACGCCGGAGAACCGCCCCGTCGCGGAGAAGCTCCCCAGCTGCCTCCCGTAGGCGTTGCGCCTGACGGCTACGGGCAGCGTGCCCAGATGCGTCATGCCGCCCTCGACCTCCTCCGCCAGGAGGATCAGGCCGGCGCAGGTGCCCATGACGGGGACCCCCGACGAGACCATCCCCCTGAGGGCGTCGAACATCCCGAGGTCGCGGATCAGCTTCCCCATGACGGTGCTCTCCCCTCCCGGGAAGATCAGTCCATCGGCCCCGCCGTCCAGGTCTGACGCCTTCCTTATCTCGAAGCACCGGGCCCCGAGTCCGGAGAGGGCGTCGATGTGCTCCCTGAAGGCACCCTGTACGGCCAGGACGCCGATGCGGCTCATTGTCCGCGCTCCGCCATCCTGATGTTCTCCAGCTTCTCGATCTCGTCCTTGTTGATCCCGACCATCGCCTCGCCCAGGTCCTCGGAGACCTCGGCGAGCATCTTCGGGTCGTTGAAGTCGGTGACCGCCCTGACGATGGCCGCGGCCCTCTTCTCCGGGTTACCGGATTTGAATATGCCCGATCCGACGAACACCCCGTCGGCACCCAGCTGCATCATGAGCGCCGCGTCCGCGGGCGTGGCGACGCCCCCTGCGGCGAAGTTGACCACGGGAAGCCTGCGGTTCTCATGGACGTAGCGGGCCAGGTCCAGCGGAACCTGCAGCGACTTGGCGTACTCGTACACCTCGTCGTCCCTTACGGCGGCGAGCTCGGCGATCTGTCTGTTCATGGTCCTCATGTGCGACACGGCCTGGACGACGTCCCCGGTGCCGGGCTCCCCCTTGGTGCGGATCATGGACGCCCCCTCGCCGATGCGCCTGAGGGCCTCTCCCAGATCCCTCGCCCCGCAGACGAAGGGCACCTTGAACCTGGTCTTGTCGATGTGGTAGACGTCGTCGGCGGGGGAGAGGACCTCGCTCTCGTCGATGTAGTCGATGTCGATGGCCTCGAGGATCTGGGCCTCCACGAAATGGCCGATCCTGCACTTCGCCATCACAGGTATGGAGACGGCCTCCTGGATCCCCTTTATCATCTTGGGGTCCGACATCCTGGACACGCCGCCCGCGGCACGGATGTCCGCCGGGATCCTCTCCAGCGCCATGACGGCGCATGCGCCCGCCTCCTCGGCGATCCTGGCCTGCTCAGGCGTGGTGACGTCCATGATGACGCCGCCCTTCAGCATCTGTGCCAGCTCCTTGTTGAGTCCGTACCTCTCGTTGAATCCTTCCGACATGTGAAAAGCATCCCTGGCAGACCTGTTCTGCCGATTGTCGGCGGAATGCTGAAAACGATATATAAATTTCCATGAATATACATAATCAGTGTACATTCGTATACATTTCTAATCTAAGAAGATATGAATAAACATCATGGCCCTTCTACGTGCCACACTATGCATTTCGGAGAACCCTTATAATAGCTGGCTCCAATCGGGGAATGTGGTGCATGCATGAACGCCGATGCCGGGAATATGGAACCCATGGAATGGGCCAAGTTCGTTCTCCGCAACAGGAACGAGAAGGGCTACTCCCGCGCATACAACATCTTCATGACCAGCGCACGCGATGGGGATGCCGAGGCGGAGTACAACCTCGGCCTGATGTACGCCAGGGGACAGGGGGTCCCGAAGGACTACAAGGCCGCCCTCTCCTGGTTCCAGAAGGCCCACGACCACGGCAACCGCGCGGCCACATACTTCCTTGGCAAGATGTACGTCACAGGCGTGGGCGTCGAGAAGGACTCCCGCCAGGCGGAGAAGCTCTTCATGAAATGCGTGGACGAGGACGTCCGCGCACAGTACGAGGTGGGTCTGATCTACTTCAAGGACGAGGACGTCCCGAGGGACCTGGCAAGGTCCGCCAAATGGATGCTCCGCGCCGCCAACAACGGCCATGCGGACGCCCAGTTCATGATCGGCCAGTTCTACAAGGCAGGCGCCGGCGTCGACAAGGACATCGGCAAGGCCGTGGAGTGGCTGACGTCGGCGGCTCTGAACAGACACAAGGGTGCGCAGATCCTGTTAGGCAACATGTACAGGGTCGGGGACGGTGTCGACCCCGACAGGGAGGAGTCCGACCGCTGGTACGACATGGCCGACGGGAAGACCAATGTCAGCAGGTGACGTCCTCGGACTTCACACACGGCGCCTGGCGAGACGTATCTTCTGGCGTTTGTCCTTTGGACTGTCCGGATACAGGTATTCTATCTCGCCCTCATCCATGAGTTCCCTCAGACACCTGCGGAACGTATTGTTGACGCCCTTGTATCCCAGCGACATGGAGAGTACGGAACTGCTCTGGCATCCGTTCACCCTCAATGACTCCAAAATCAGTGCCTTGGTCTCGTCCGGGCTCCTGTATGCGGACTTTGCCATATCGGCGGTCCCGACGGAATCGCCACTCCTCTCCAGGAAGGCATCGTGCACCGGGATGATCACCCTCAGATACCTGCGATCAGGATCCGTCTCGTACACTGGCATACCGGAGCCGTTCTCCTTCAGGCTGTTGATGACACGAGGGATCCCGGTATTGCGCCCCTCTGTGAGCTTCAGCTCCTTCAGGAAATCCCCTATCCTGCTGTTGAGATAACAGTCGTTCTTAAGATCGAATCTGGCTATGCGCTCGTCCGAGATGCTGCGGTCAGGCCCCGGACGATTGAATATCTCCATCCTGTCGGGATACACCATGACCTTGACAGGTTCTGGAATCTCATAGTCCCGATGGTATATCGCATTGACAAGGGTCTCCTCCACCGCCTTGTACGGATAGTTGAAGAACCTGATGGATTCCGCCTTGTCGGGAAGCTTCAGCACCCTCTCCCTGATGAACATGCCTTTGATGTATCTCAGGGCGTTGCGGATCTGATCGTCCAGAGGGCCTCTGAATATCACCTCATCCATTGACTCACCCGATGGGTCCGGGATGCTCACCACCTCGATGTGCGCATTCCTGAAGAACCGTTCAGGATCGTCGCTGAACATCATGAGGCCTATGTTCACGGGTTTGACGGCCTCCGGAGGACCGCGCACTATGAGCAACAGACGATACAGATCCAGGTTCTCGATCCCGTTGTAATCTATGCCGCTGTTCACACGGTTGAGAAAATCGGTCACGAGACCTCTCCTGATGTCGTTGACTGACGCATCCTCGTTGATCATTTCGTCGAAAGGCGTCCTGTTAACTCTCCTGATGAGTGAGATTTCCTCATCACGGTTGGCACGAACAGTATGGGAGAGATTGCGGATGTAGTAAGCCCTCTCACCACCATCGGTTTTCCTCTTACACAGGGAGACCGGACATTTGTATGGACGCATCTCCCCGCCTGGCACCCATATCACGAGAAGGTCCTTCCCATGATACTTTTCCAATGATATGCTTGGTACGTACCTAGGAGAGATCAGATTGCAGAGCTCAGACAACTCCCTCTCCACGGCAGGTAAGGTCTTGGGATCGAATCCTTTGTAATCGATCGGTCTGCCATCGATCTCAGCCACACCCACGACTATTTACCCGCCTCCGATGTTGTCATAATCATTGGCGAAAGCGCATATGGTGTGCAGGACCTTCTCTGGATTCCAGTCGCTCTTGAACTCGATACGGTTGTCCTCGATGATCGTACCGTCGAGGAGCTCATCGATGTTTATCGGAATCATCGGCATGACCTTCCTTCTTGTTCACATGCACATACATATGCATATGCATACACACATTCATATGCACATGCACAGGCACTTCACAACGGCATCTCAGAAGAACGAGAAAATGGAAAGGTAGGGCCCGAGGGCCCTGTTTTGAACCGTCACTTGAGTCCGACGATCCTTCCGTCGTCCAGGAGGTCCATCCTCATGGCGGCGGGGACCTTCGGGAGTCCGGGCATCAGGGTCAGCGTTCCGCACACGGGGACGACGAATCCCGCTCCGGAGGACAGCTGGACCTCCCTGACGTTGAGGACCCATCCCCTTGGGGCTCCCTTCTGCTTGGAGTCGTCGGTCAGGGACGCCTGGGTCTTCGCGATGCACACGGGCAGGTTGCCGAACCCGTCGGCCTCGATCTGGGCGATGGTCTTCTCCGCCGCAGGGGTGTACGTGACAGAGCCTGCGCCGTAGATCTTCGTGGCCACGGCCTCGATCTTGTCCTTGATGGGTGCGTCGTCGGGGTACAGGAACCTGAAGTCGGGCTTGTCGTTCTCCAGGGCCTCGAGGACGGTGTTGGCCAGGTCGATGGCCCCCTCGCCGCCCTTGATGAAGGCGTCGGAGAAGGCGCACCTGACGCCGATCTCCCTGCAGTGCTCCATGACCAGGTCCATCTCCTCCTGGGTGTCGTGCTCAAAGTGGTTGATGGACACGACGATCGGGAGTCCGTAGGAGGACATGTTCTCGATGTGCTTGTCCAGGTTGCAGAGTCCTGCCCTGAGTGTGTCGATGGTGAGCGTCTCGGGCTTGTCCAGGAGTCCTCCGCCGTGGGTCATGAGGGCCCTGATGGACGCGACGATGACGACGCAGTCGGGCCTCATGCCGGACTGCCTGCAGACGATGTCCATGAACTTCTCGCCTCCGAGGTCGGAAGCGAATCCCGCCTCGGTGATGACGTAGTCACCGAGCTTCAGGGCGGCCTTCGTGGCGATGATGCTGTTGGTACCGTGGGCGATGTTGGCGAACGGGAACCCGTGGACGAACACGGGCTCGCCCTCAAGGGTCTGGACGAGGTTGGGGTTGATGGCGTCCTTGAGCAGGACCATCATCGCACCGACGCACTTCAGGTCCTTGACGGTGACGGGCTTGCCCTCGTAGGTGTAGGCGACGACCATGTTCTCCAGCCTCCTCCTGAGGTCCGCCCTGTCCTCGGAGAGGGCGAGGATCGCGGAGATCTCGGATGCGGAGGTGATCAGGAACCCGGCCTCGTGGGGGACCCCACCGAGGATCCTGTCCCTTCCGAGTCCGGTGACGATGTTCCTCAGCTCGCGGGCGTTGATGTCCATGGCCTTCTTCAGCACGACCTTGGTCGGGTCGATGTTCAGGGCGTTGTCCCTGACGAGCTCGTTGTCGATGATCGCGGACAGCAGGTTGTGGGCGGCGGTCACCGCGTGGATGTCCCCGGTGAAGTGGAGGTCGATGTCCCACATGGGGTAGACCTGGGAGTAGCCTCCGCCGGTGGCGCCTCCCTTGATCCCGAAGGTGGGTCCGATGGATGGCTCCCTGAGGGCTCCGACCACGTTCTTGCCGAGCTTGCCCAGTCCCTGGATGAGCCCGATGGTGGTGACGGTCTTCCCCTCCCCGGCGGGTGTGGGCGTGATGGCGGTCACGACGACCAGCTTCCCGTCCTTCTTGTCCTTGTACTTCTCGAGGCTGGCCAGGGGCACCTTCGCCATGTACCTGCCGTACATCTGGATCTCATCCTCGGTGAGACCGAGTTTGGATGCGATCTCCCTGATGTCCTTGACCTTCGCCGCTTCCGCGATCTCGATGTCGTTCATCATGAAACTACGTACAGATAGTCGGATAAAAAGGAAGGGGGTCCCACGGCCGTCTTAGCTCACGACGTTAATCCGCGGCCTGGTTTTTCATTCCCGTTAACACCATGAGCCAGCAATTAGGAGGGGGTAGCATCCAGGGTTCCGACTCAGGATTAAATAGGATGACGATGGGGACGGCGGGCCCCGTGTCCACCCGTATTTATTATTTAGGTTCATTTAAACAACTCATAGGAATGATTAAAGTTTTCACAGGCATGTTTAAACATTTTTAGGCTTAGCTAAGATTAAATAGTTTTAGGATTTCCTCAAATGCATGAATCCTGGTACCTACGCTTGTGCGGGGCTTGAAAAGAGCGCATCCTGCAGCAACAGCATGGCGAGTTCGCCGGGTATCCCTATCTCCATGGCCAGAGTGGGGGACAAGGGTACCGTCGTCAGCATTTCTGGAAGGGAAGAGACCAAGAGATTCCTGGCGGGACTCGGATTCACACCGGGCACGGAGGTGAAGGCGGTATCCGAGGCGAGCGGCAACGTGATCCTCGATGTCAAGGGCTCCAAGATAGCCATTGACAGGAAGATGGCCTCCAAGATCCTGTTCTGCCCTGAGAGCTGATAGAATGAAGACGCTGAAAGATGCCGAGATCGGCTCCACGGTCAAGGTCGTGAAGCTGCACGGGGGAGGAGCTCTCAAGAAGCATCTGATGGACATGGGCATCACCAAGGGATGCGACATCTTCGTACGCAAGGTGGCGCCCCTCGGCGACCCGATCGAGATTACCGTCAGGGGATACGAGCTCAGCCTCAGGAAAGGTGATGCGGAGAACATCGAGGTCGAGTGACCCCTGTTCTCCGACTCGCGCTGCGCGATTGAGCGTTATAGCAGCGTGAGCTATGGAAGGAGAGAAGAAAGATGAGTCTGACAATAGCATTGGCCGGTAACCCCAACAGCGGGAAGACCACGATGTTCAACAAGCTGACTGGTGCGAACCAGCGCGTGGGGAACTGGCCGGGAGTCACCATCGACAGGAAGGTCGGAAAGATCCGCGGGACCGACTACGAGCTCGTGGACCTGCCCGGAATCTACTCCCTGTCGCCGTACTCCCCCGAAGAGATCGTGTCGAGGAACTTCCTGATCGAGGACAGGCCCGACGCGGTCATCAACATAGTCGACGCAACCAATCTGGAGAGGAACCTCTTCCTCACCCTCCAGATCATAGATACTGGTATCCCCACGGTCGTCGCCCTGAACATGATGGACCAGATCCGCAAGCTGGGCGACACCATAGACATAGACAAACTGTCCAAGGACCTCGGATGCAGGGTCGTCCCCGTGTCCGCGCTGAACGCCGAGGGCATCAAGGAGCTCGTCAAGGCCGTGGGCGAGGTCGCTGAGGCCAAGCAGAGGCCCGAGCCCATGTACTTCGACGGTGACGTCGAGGCCGTCATCTCCCAGGCCAGGGAGGCGATGCAGGGCAAGGTCCCCGACGACCTCCTCAGGTTCTACTCCGTGAAGCTCGTCGAGAGGGACAACGCCGTAATCGAGAAGTTCCCCGAGGCCAACGACAGGATCGCCGGAGCGGTCAGGGAACTCGAGGACGAGAAGGACGACGAGGCCGACTCGATCATCGCCGACGGCAGGTACACCAGGATCACGGAGATCGCCAAGGCCTCGGTCAAGAAGGCACCCAGGGACGAGCGCGGGACGTTCTCCGACAGGGTGGACAGGATCGTGACGCACAGGATCTGGGGAATCCCGATCTTCATCGGCGTCATCGCCGTGGTGTTCTTCGGCATCATCGGATTCTCATGGGGAGATTTCGAGATCGTCGGTATCGGAACGTACTGCACCGACTGGGTCAACGACGTCTTCATCGGCGAGTGGATCGACCCCGCCGTCAGGGACTGGTGCGCCAGCGACGGTAACTTCAGCGCCCTCGACGCCCTGCTCTGCTCCGGAATCATCGGAGGAGTCGGTGCCGTCATCGGATTCCTGCCCCAGATGCTGCTCATGTTCCTCGCCCTCTGCATCCTCGAGGACATCGGATACATGGCAAGGATCGCCTTCGTGATGGACCGCGTGTTCAGGCACTTCGGTCTCTCCGGAAAGACCCTCATCCCCCTCCTCGTGGGAACCGGCTGCGGTGTCCCCGGAGTCATGGCCTCCAGGACCATCGAGAGCGAGAGGGACAGGCGCATCACCGCCATGACCACCACGTTCATCCCCTGCGGAGCCAAGCTGCCCGTGATCGCCATGATCACCAGCGCCGTGTTCCCCGGGAACGGTCTGATCGCCGTGTTCTGCTACGTCATGGGAATCATCATGGTCCTCATATCCGGAATCATCCTGAAGAAGCTCAAGAGCCTCTCCGGTACCCCGGCCCCGTTCATCATGGAGCTTCCCCCGTACCACATCCCCAGCGCCACCAACATCATCAAGGGAACGCTCGACAGGGGCTGGGCCTTCTGCAAGAAGGCGGGTACGATCATCCTGCTGTCCTGTATCATCCTCTGGTTCCTCGCCAGCTACGACACCGGGCTCAACTACATCGGCGACAACACCGGTGACGCGCAGTCCATACTCGCGGCGTTCGGCGAGGCGGTGTGCATAATATTCGCTCCCCTCGGATGGGGCGACAACTGGGAGCTCACCGTCGGAACCATCACCGGACTCATCGCCAAGGAGAACGTCGTCGGAACATTCGGAACCCTGTTCGGGATCGAGGCCGGCGACAACGGAGAGGGTCTGGAGGTCGTCCTGGCCAGCATGCTGACCAAGTCCTCCGGACTGGCGTTCCTGGCGTTCAACCTGATCTGCGCCCCCTGCTTCGCCGCCATCGGTGCGATGCACAGGGAGCTCGGGAAGTGGAAGGACACCGGCATGGCCGTCCTGTACCAGTGCCTCCTGGCCTACGCCGTAGCACTGGTCATCTACGGGTTCACCAGCTACATCGGCGGATGGAACACCCTGACCATCGACGGGGCTGTGGTCGAACAGGCCGCACCCATAGGGAGCACGATCGCGGCGGTCATAGTCCTCGCCATCATCGTGTACCTGCTCTGGGCCAAGGACCCGTTCAGACAGCTCTCCGGCAAGGACGAGTACGACGCAGAAGAGGAGATGAAGGCATGAGCAACGACCTCGTCGTGGGAGCGGTGGTCGTCCTGCTGGTGGTCGCATCGGTCTCGTACCTCGTGTACCAGAGGAGGAAGGGGATCAGCAGCTGCGGCTGCAAGAGCTGCAACTGCTGCAAGTCAGGATCCAACGTGACCATCGACGAGGGCGACTGCGATCGCTGCAAGAAGAACTGACACCTCATGATTAAAACAGGGGCTACGGCCCCGCCTTACCTTTTACATCCCCCTTCATAACTCTGAAATCCGTGGGAATCATGGATTCCATAACTATTATTTTCGTGAGAATTCAATGATTCATAACATTGTTTTTCGTGAGAATACATCAAATTACAACATTGATTTTCGTGATAATTTCAATAATTTTAACTCGTGAAATCGTGAATGTTATATCCATCCAGACAGATGACTCATCATGGCGATGAAAAGGAAGGTCTATAGCGAGCTCCTTGATTGGAAGAAGGGAGAAGGGGAGTCCGCCCTCCTGATCGAGGGCGCACGCCGCGTCGGCAAGACGTTCATCGCAGAGGAGTTCGGCAGGAACGAGTACCGCAGCTACATCGTGGTCGACTTCACAGACGACCAGGTGATCGAGGCGTTCGAACAGTACCGCACGGACTTCGACCTCCTATTCAGCAGCCTGTCGGCGATATACAACACGAAACTGTACAGAAGGGAATCGCTGATCGTGTTCGATGAGATCCAGAACTACCTTGAAGCCAGACAGCTCATCAAGAAGCTGGTCAAGGACCGCAGATACGACTACATCGAGACCGGGTCCCTGGTCTCCATCCTGACAAAATCCTCCGACATACTCATCCCTTCGGAAGAGGACCGCGTGGAGATGCATCCGATGGACTTCGAGGAGTTCCTGTGGGCCATGGGCGAGGAGCAGGCCCTCGGGATGGCCAGGGACTGCTTTGAAAAGATGGTACCGATGGGCGATGCCGTCCACAAGAAGATGATGAGACTGTTCAAGCAGTACATCCTGGTGGGAGGGATGCCGCAGGCGGTGTCGAAGTATCTGGAGTCCAAGGATTTCGATGATGCGGACCGTGCGAAGAGGCGCATCCTCGGACTCTACAGGGAGGACATAGGGAAGTGGGCCAACGGGAACACGAACCATGTTCACAACGTGTTCGATCGCATCCCGGAGGAACTTAACAGAAAGGACAAGGTGTTCACGCTGTCCAGCATAGACAAGAGCGCCAGGATGAGAGAATACGAGGATTCGTTCATGTGGCTTGTCGACGGCCGCATAGTGAACCTGTGCCTGAACTCGAACAACCCCGAGATCGGACTCTCCGTCTACAGCGACAGGCCCACCCTGAAATGCTATATGGCGGACACGGGGCTTCTGGTCACACACGCATTCTCGGACCGCAGATCAATGGAGAACGAGCTGTACAAGGCGATACTGCTGGACGGGATCGGCATCAACGAAGGCATGCTCATGGAGAACGTGGTCGCGCAGACCCTCGTATCCATCGGCGACAGGCTGTTCTTCTATTCGAGAGGGCGCGAGGACCCCGACGGCCAGATGGAGATCGATTTCCTCATCAGGAGGAACGGGAGGATATGTCCAATCGAGGTGAAGTCGTCCAAACGCAGCCGTGACCACAAGTCGCTGGACAGATTCCGCGAAAGATTCGGGAAGAGGCTCGGTCAATCCTATGTAATACATTCCAAGGACCTATCTGTGGAGGACGGGATCATCTATCTTCCGGTGTACATGACGATGTTCCTCTGATGATGGCCGACGTCTTCATCGTCCGGACCCGGAGGGGCGACCGTCACGGAGATAGCCGATGCGTCTCTCGCCCCCGTTCTCCATGCACTTGAGGAGCTAGGAGAGGGTTGCGGCAGTCATGTCCAGAAACGGCGCATAACGACCTATCCACCTCCTGCGCTGTATTGCAGAGACATCTTTCAAACGCTCCGCCTCCGCTAAGACGGCTGCGTCGATCGGGAAAGCGCTTGAATCATATGAGCACGATTTTCCCCCTGAGGTCAAAAACATGAACGGCATCGAAAGGGTGAACGGGTTCCTGGACGACACCAAGGTATTCTACCTGGCTACTGAGAACGGGGACGCCCCGAGGATCAGACCGCTCGGGTTCCACATGACAGCGGACGGGAGGATACTGTTCGGGGTGGGGGATTTCAAGGACGTCTACAGACAGATGATGAAGAATCCCAAGGTGGAGATCGCGGCGATGGCAGGCAATCACTGGCTCAGATACTGGGGCACAGCGGAGTTCCTGGATGACAGGGGCCTCGAGGAGAAGGCCCTGGAGACGATACCCTCCCTGAAGGCCATCTACAACGAGGAGACCGGACACAGGATGCGCCTGTTCCACCTCAGGGACGCCAAGGCCCAGATCATCGAGGTCATGAACGTGGTCGAGGAGTACGACCTCTGACCATCGCATCGGGCCCCGACAGAACAGCGGAGGGGATCGGACATCCCCTCCCAACTATTTTCCGAAAAACAGGACATCCACTGGGGGATCCCACTTTACACTATACAAGAAATAGAATAGTTGATGCAATGTTCCCACCTTGAAACGATACAAAGACAACTAGCCCGGATGGACGGCACCCATATCCGTAGAGAGCGCATCCTCTGAAGAAAGACGATGACGTGGAGAAGTGTCAGAAAATCGAAATCGTCCAACTGGGACTTCGACCAGAAGTGTCAACGCACGGTTCAGTTACCCTACCCATGTCGATGCGGAACGACCATTCTTCCCATACAGAGCATTTGTTTTGCTCGCAACCTTCAAATAACCTTGGATGATAACGCCGTTTATGAAGTACAGGTGCCCCCTCTGTGGATACATCTACGACGAGGAGAAGGAAGGCGTCAAGTTCGCCGACCTTCCCGACGACTGGTGCTGCCCCGTCTGCGGTGAGCCCAAGTCCGAGTTCGAGCCCGTCGAGGAGTGATTCAGCTCCCGTCGATGCGGATGAACTGGGTGTTCTGACGGCGGCGGATGTCGTCCACCAGCTCGATCGCGAGCTTGTTCCCGGCGGCTACCGCCCTTCCGAAGAACTCGAAACCCTTTCCCTGATCCTTCTCGACCCCGAGGCCCTCGAAGTACATCCTTCCGACCATGAAGAGCGCGTCCCCGTCCCCGGTGTCTGCGACCTCCTTGTAGAGCGAGAAGGCCTTCTCCATGTCCCTCTTCGTCCCCTGCCCCTCGTAGTACATCGTGGCGAGGTTGAACTTCGCCGGCATGAACCCCGCCTCGGCGGCCGACGAGTACCATGAGAACGCGGCCCTCTCGCCGCCCTCGACCCTGCCTTCGGCTGCCAGGGCTGCCATCTTGAACATGGCCTCCGGAACGCCCGCCACCGCGGCCATCCTGAACATGCGGACCGCCTCGTCCATGTCCTTCTCGGGGCCGACGCCCTCCGATGCCATGTACCCCACCTTGAACATCGACAGGGGATCCCCCGCATCGGCGGCCATGCGGTACCACCCGTAGGCCTTCGCCGGATCGGCCTCGGTCCCGTACCCGTACAGGTAGATGCCGGCGATCTCCGGATATGCCAGCTCCATCCCGGCCTCCGCCGCCCTCTCGAACCAGTACCTGCACTTCTCCGGGTCCTCCGACCCCTCCACCGCACCTGAGTAGTACGCCCCGAGGCGGTACATCGACGGGGGATGGCCGGCCTCCGCGGCGGTGCGGTACAGCTCCAGGGCCCCCTCCGGGTCCCTCTCGGTCCCGAGGCCCATGGTCTTCATCTCGGCGAGTCCGAAGAAACCGTTGGGATGCCCCTGTGAGGCGGCCTCCGCGAAGAGCCCGTATGCGGACTCTGGGTCCGTCCCGATGAGTTCGACCGCCCTCTGGCAAAGTTCGGCAGGATCAGTCATGCCGTCCCGAACGACCTGACTCTATATTACGGGAACGTCAGGATTGTTAATGATGAACGCCTATGGGTCATTATGATCAAAGGTCCGATTGTGAAGACCATCGTGGTCCTGGCGGCGATCCTGATCGTCCTGTCCTTCGCCGTGGTCCTGCTTCCGGAGCACATAGCCACCATAGGGATCGTAGCAGGCGTCGTCGCGCTGCTGGCCGTCATCCTGATGGTCGTAATGCTCTTCCGCATGAGGGAGCACAGCTGACATGGCACCGAACGACGACGACATCGTCTGCGAGGCCCGTGAGATCCACAACGACGCAGTGGCGAAGGCGAAATGCTTCATGCCTCCCTCCGACACGGTCGAGGGCCTCGCCGACTTTTTCAAGATCTTCGGGGACGGCACCAGGGTGAGGATACTGCTGGCACTGGACTCCGGCGAGATGTGCGTGTGCGACATCAGCGAGACCCTGGGCATGTCCATGTCCGCCGTGTCCCACCAGCTCAGGATGCTGAGGGACGCCAAGCTCGTGACCTCCCGCAGGGAGGGAAGGTCCATCTACTACTCGCTGTGCGACGACCACGTCAGGATCGTCCTCGAGACCGCCCTCGAGCACATCGGCGAGGAGGACTGACCCGTCTACGAAATCCGCAGACGGGTTCTATAGCCTTCGATGAATAAAGGTGCCAGCTATAATGAACTACGAAATTCGTAACGTGATATCACAGCGGGTCATGTTGTTTTTATAATAATATGCGATTACGGATTTCGATGGGAAATGAAGGTTGGGATAGACCTCGGAACAACATACTCTGCAGTCGCAAGATATGACAGAAACGCGAACAAACCCGTTATCATACCCAACGCCTTCGGGAAGGAGATCACACCCTCGGTGATATGCTTCCTCGACGACGGTGACATTCTGGTGGGCGAGGACGCCAAGGACATGCAGTCCAACGGCACTGGCGTCAACGCCGCCGCGTTCAAGAGGAACATGGGGGACGGATCCATAGCCGTGAGCTTCAACGGCAAGGACTACACCTCCGAGGACCTGAGCGCTATGCTTCTCAAACATCTGATCGCCGACGCCGAGAAGGCCACCGGCGAGAAAATCGACGAGGCGGTCATCACGGTGCCCGCCTACTTCAACGACTTCCAGAGGACCGCCACCATCCGCGCCGGCGAGTCCTGCGGCATCAAGGTCCCGAAGATCATCAACGAGCCGACGGCCGCCGCGATCTCCTACGGATACAAGCACTCCGCCGACAAGACGGTCATGGTCTACGACCTCGGGGGAGGGACGTTCGACGTCACCATCGTCAGGATCAGCAAGGGCAACATCGAGGTCGTCGGAACCGAGGGGAACCACATCCTCGGAGGGAAGGACTGGGACGCGGCCATCGTCAAGTACGTCTGCGACCAGTTCATCGACGAGTACGACGTCGACCCCAGGGACGACCTGCCCACAAAGAACGAGCTCATCGTCGCCGCGGAGGGGTACAAGAAGACCCTCTCCATCGCCGAGAGCGTCACGATCCCGCTCAACTACGACGGCTACAGCGCCAAGTACACCCTCACGAGGGACGAGTTCGAGTCCATGACCGAGCACCTCCTCGTGGCCACCAAGGATGTCTGCGTGAACCTGATCCAGGATCTCGGAATGACCTGGAACGACATCGACGAGATCCTTCTGGTCGGGGGATCCACCAGGATGCCCGCGGTCGCCAGGTTCCTCAAGGACCTGACCGGCAGGGAGGTCATCGCCCACAGCGACACCGACCTCGCGGTCGCCAAGGGAGCCGCCATCACCGCCGAGCTCTACTGCAGCTCCGCCACTGGCCTCAGGGCCATGCAGATCGCAGACGTCACAGCCCACAGCCTGGGCATCCTCTCCGTCAGCCAGGACGGGAAGAAGTTCGTCAACGAGATCATGATCAAGAGGAACTCCAAGGTCCCCTGCACCGTCCGCAGGCAGTTCACCATCAAGAAAGGCAACGTCACGGACAAGATCGAGGTCTTCACCCTCCAGGGAGAGTCCAGGGCCCCACTCGACTGCAACGTCCTCGCGAAGGTCGTCATCTCCGGGTTCTACAACCGCGGACAGGGGGTCCTCGTGGACATCGAGTACCGCTACGACGAGAACGGGGTCGTCAACATCACCGCCTACCAGGACGGGGAGCCCCTGCAGGTCGAGGCGCAGCCGGTGCCCGAGGACATCAGGTGGATGGGCGGAAGCCCCAAGGACAGGCCCAGCGACGAGGCGATCCTCAAGAACATCGCCATCTGCGTCGACCTCTCCAGGAGCATGGACGGCGAGCCCATCGAGGCCGCCAAGCAGTCCATCCGCGACTTCGTCAACACCCTGCAGGACGACGACACGTACTTCGCGCTCATCGGCTTCGGCGACAAGATCAAGGTCGTCCAGGAGCTCACCAACGACCCCAGGACCATCCTCGGGTCCATCGACGACCTGAAGGTCAAGATGGTCGGAAGGGGTACCGACGCCAGCCCCCTCGACGTCGCCCGCAGCATGCTCGCCAGGCCCGGAGTCGGGATCATCGTGGTCCTGACGGACGGAATCTGGGGCAAGAGGGACAAGGCCGTCGAGCAGGCCATGGGATGCAGGTCCGACAACATCACGATCATCGCCGTCGGACTCGGCGAGGCGGACACGTCGTTCCTCAGGCAGATCGCCACCGTCGACGACGGAGCCCTGTTCACAACTATCGACAGGCTCGGAGACACCTTCGGAACCATCGCCACCGCGATCACCTCAGGCAACATGGGCCTCTCCGTCAGAGAGGGCGGTGCGGGCCGCACGAACCTCGCAGACCACGAGTGACCGAGGACGGCACATGGCAGAGAAGAGACAGAACTACTGTCAGCTGCTGGGACTGAACCCACTGAAGGAGTCGTCCTACAGCACGGAGGCCATCTTCAAGAAGATCGAGACCAAGAGGGGCAAATGGGCCAACGACAGTAGGAACAAGCAGAACGACACCGAGCAGCGCTTCAAATCCGAGCGCCTGGTGGAGATGACCACCGACATGGAGAGGGTCATGAAGGACCCGATCCTGAAGAGGAAGGAGTTCAGCGACGCCGCGACCCTCCTCAAGGGCAAGGCCCAGAAGCTCAGGATGGACTGCATCATCCTGAGCGACGGCTCCTACATCGCCCTGCCGGGGGCGGCAGACAGCTACACCAAGAAGCTGCACTGGGAGGGCGTCGTCAAGAGCGACGTCCTCAAGCTGGCCGGGATCAAGGAGGGGAGCCCCCCCAAGCCCGCCGGCGACAAGATCCTCAACGCATACAAGGGCCTCAGGGCCGTCGACGCGTACACGCCCATCGAGATGCTGAACACCCTGATCCAGCACCCCAACCTGGAGATCGACCTGTCACCTCTGAGCGAGGGCAGCTCCTTCTCCCAGATCAGGAGCGCGTTCGAGGTGTGCGACAAGAGGGTCAACAGCGTCCGTCCGGACGTGCTGCCGGAGCAGGACTCCTACATCCAGACCATGAGGAGCGTCAAGCTCGTCCTGGAACCGGACAGGGAGCTCTCAACCCTCATAGCCTACGGGAAGTGCAACCGCGCCCTGATCCCCGTGATGGAGACCATCGAGCAGGAGTACACAACCCAGCTCTCGAGGAAGTACATCGACGAGCTGCTGAACGCCCATCTCACCAAGGACATCGACTCCAAGATGGCCATCGAGATCCTCCAGCAGTTCTGCCACAAGAAGAAGATCGCGGCGAACTTCTCCGAGGCGGACAGTAGCATGATCCGCTGTCCCGAGTGCGGCAACATGGTCCAGGCGGGACCGAACACCGTGTTCTGCCCCTCCTGCGGCAAGAACTTCAAGACCGTGTGCCCCGCATGCGGGACCGCGCAGCAGTCCAGGAACCAGATCTGCGTAAAGTGCGGATTCAACTTCAAGGAGGGGATGGAGAAGGCCAACAGGCTCGCCCTGGACTTCCGCATGAACATGCAGAAGGGCAAGGTGGGCAAGGCCGAGAAGTCCCTCGCCCAGCTGAAGGACACCTACTCCGGATACGCGGGCATCGCGGGCATGGAGGTCGAGCTCCAGAAGGCCAAGACCAACATGTCCACCATGAGGAAACTCATCCTCGACTCCTACTCCAAGGGCAGGTACACCGAGGCGAAGACCGCCTGCGAGAGCCTCGTCGACCAGTACCCCGACGCCCTCAACGACGACCTGGAGCTGAAGCAGAAGTACGGGGACTGCGTGACTCGCTACAACGCCGCGGACCTGTACTGCCAGAAGGCCTCAGTGGCCGACTCCAAGCCGCAGAGGATGGCCATGTACGTCGCCGCGGTGGAGATCTGCCAGGACCACCCGGTCGCCAAGGCGAAGCTCAGGGAGGACCCGCCGTCCGGACCCGCCGACGCCTACGGGAAGCTCGGGGACAGGTCGTTCACGATCAAGTTCATGGCCCCTGCCGACGCCAACGGCGTCACCTACTGCATCTACAGGGAGAAGAACTCGCTCCCGAGGATCACCGAGGACACCCGCCCGCTGGCGGAGGTCCCCACAACCGTCTACGTGGACAAGACACTCGAGCCCGGCGTGGAGTACTACTACTCCATCTACTCCAAGCGCTGGGGGATCCTGTCCAAGGAGGGCGCCCACCTGGGCCCGGTCATGACCATCTCCGAGGTAGACACCGTGACGCTGGAGCCCATAGACGGCGGACTCCGCATCATGTACGAGAAGCCCCGCGGCGCCACCCGCGTCAGGCTCTGGAGGACCGACGGGAACGGCAGCGGCATCGGGACGGAGATCGCCCTCAACGGCCAGACCGTGTACGACGACATAGGGCTGGTCGGCGGGAGGAAGTACCACTACCTGTTCGTCGCCGAGTACGAGGGCAGGAACAAGGTCGAGAGGTCCCAGGGCGTCGTGTTCAGCGGCACCACCGTCGACGCGCCCAAGCCCGTCAAGGACATGAAGATCAAGTGGAACAAGACCGACGGCACATACACAGCCAAGTGGAGCACCACGGAGCCGGTCACCCTCTACTGCACACCCAAGAAGATCACCATCCCGGGAAACATGGTCAAGATGGACGACATCGTATCATGGATGAAGCCGATCGAGCCCATCATGGAGTACTCCGACGGGATACGCTTCTCGCTGCCCGACGGAGCGGTCCAGTACATCTACCCCATCATCCCCCGCGGCAAGGTGGGGATAAAGGGGACCGAGATGATGGTCGCCAACCTGAAGCCGTTCAGGGACGTGGAGAAGACCATCAGCAACAAGGACTGCGTCATAACCATGGCCTGGCCGGACGACGCCGTCGAGGCGAAGCTGGTCATCTCCAACGGGGAAGTCCGCGGGCTCGACGACATCGACGCCGAGATCAAGACCGTCAGGCGCGAGGAGTACATGGAGGAGAGGCAGATCCGCATCCCCATGGGACACTCCGCGAAGAAGTGCATCAACATCTTCGCCCTCTACAAGATCAACGACGAGATGATCGCCTCCCGCGGCATCGCCGTGGACGTCTACTCCGCCGAGTGCAGGAAGGTCAGGTACACGGTGAAGCAGGAGAAGGGAGGCATGAGGATGGAGTTCTCCACCGACCCCGACATAGGCCAGATCCCGCCGATCGTCGCCGTCCAGGTCGCCGTCGGCATCCCGCTGAAGAGGACCGACGGGGAGATCATCTGGAGGTCGCACAATCCGGTCGCCCTCGCCCAGGGCAAGGGGACGCTGACCGTCCAGTGCAAGAACCTCGAGGACCCCGCCAGGATGAGGCTGTTCTTCGAGAACGACGCCGACTACAACATGTTCAGGTTCATGCACCCGCTGTACGACAGGAGGAGCTGATAGGATGAGGAAACAGAAGGAGACTGCGGCCGCATCGGGGAAGGAGTACATCTGCCCGTACTGCTTCGCGAGGGTCGACCTCGCGAGGGTGCACTACCTGTGCTCCGGACAGACATGCGCCAAGACCTTCGCGTCCACAGCCGCCAGCACCAGGAACGCGGAGCAGATGAAGTACGTCTCCAGGGACGGCCAGAACGAGATCGACCCGGAGAAGAGCCTCTTCTACGGCAAGGACCCCAACGGCCCGGACGCGGTGGTGGCGAAGCAGCACATCATACGCAACTCCAGCGGGCTCTGCGACGTCTGCAGGAGGCCGGTCTACACAAGGGTGTGCCCCATATGCCACAACATCATCCCGCCGGGAGCGGAGGACGAGGGGAACAAGATCTTCGTCATCCTCGGCCCGAAGGGAGTGGGCAAGAGCCACTACATCGCGGTTCTGATCAACCAGCTGAAGAACTACGTGTCCAAGGAGTTCAACGGCGTCCTGAACGCCGCCACCGACAGCACCACCCTGAAGTACCGCGACATGTACTACCGCAGGCTGTTCGAGGAGAAGCGCAAGCTGCCCCCCACACGCTCGTTCGACGTGTCCGACGAGAGCAGGGAGCCGCTGATCTACTACCTCAGGCTGTTCGACTCCGACTCGCCGAAGGTGTTCACCTTCGCGTTCTTCGACACCGCCGGGGAGGACCTGACGTCCACCGACAGGATGATGGCCCTCAGCCTCAACTCATTCATCTCCAACGCCGCAGGCATCGTGTACCTGGTGGATCCGCTCCAGGTCCGCTACATCAACCAGAGGATCCATGTGGACAACAAGCCCCCCGTGGGCCCCGATGAGTCGGACATGCTGAACAACATCTGCCAGATCATACGCACCAACAAGAAGCTCAAGGCGAAGGAGAAGATCGACATCCCCATAGCAGTCTGCCTGACGAAGAGCGACGTGCTGTTCAAGGCTCCCGAGAACGAGGAGGAGGACAAGGTCCTGTTCGGCCCCTGCTCCACCCTCCACATCCCCCGCGAGCACGGGAGGTTCGACAAGGAGAACTTCGACCAGATCGACGCGGAGCTCGAGGAGTACCTGCGCAGGTGCCTGGGCGACAACTTCATCCAGCTTGTGAACGGGTTCAGGGAGCACTGCTTCTTCGCGGTGTCCGCCCTGGGTTGCAACCCCACCGGCAACACCCTCCCGAGGGGCGTCTCGCCGATGAGGGTGGAGGACCCGTTCATCTGGCTTCTGAACAGGGAGGACCAGTGATGAACGAGAACAAACTGAAGAACTTCCTCATCAACGGATTCCAACCCCTGGACGATCCGGACGCGGATGGGGAGAAAGAGGAGATCGGAACCGAGGAGGATTTCGAGGAGCCGGCCAACGGCGAAGAGGCGGTCGACGAAACCGTCCCGGCGCTGCCCGACGACGGCTTCGACATCCGCACGTCCATGAAGGACCTGGAGACGGAGCTCCTCAGGATAAGGTACATGCTCGAGGACATGCAGGCCGCCGAGCCCGCCATGCCGGACATGTCCCAGTACATGACCACGAAAGAACAGTTCAAATCCGTGACGGCGGCCGTTTCGAAACGCGACGCCGAAGCGGGGAACAAGACCCTGGTGAAGGCGATGGAGGCCATCTCTGTGATGAGGGAGGACTTCTTCAAGCTCTGCCAGGGGATGAGGGGGCGTATCGATGAGATGAGCGCCGAGACGGTGCTCTCCAGCTTCGAGGCGTACAGCGTCGACATGGAGAACATCCTCACGGACGGGGGCGTCTTCATAGGCGCGTTCCCGTACGACAGACTCAACACGCTCCACCATCGCATCGTCGGCGTCGTGCCGACCGGCGAGGCGGAAAAGGACGGCATGATCGCCGAAAGGCTCTCGGACGGGTACAAGATCGGGGACAAGGTCCTGCTGAAGGAGAAGGTCACCGTATACAAGTACGACGCCAAGCTGGCCCAGGCCGATGAAACCACTTCCGAAACGGATTCCGAAACTGTTTCAGGTCCAGCCGACTCAGAGAAGGCGGACGCAACGGCTGAAAGCAAAATGGAGGAAGAAGAATGACAGACTACTGCATCGGTATCGACCTGGGCACGACCTACTCGTGCCTTGCCTATATCGACGAGGATGGGGACCCGGTTGTTGAGAAAAACTTCGAGCAAGAAGACACAACACCGTCCGTCATCCTCTTCAACGAGAACGGGGAGATCATCGTCGGATCTCCTGCCAAGGACATGGCCATGATGTACCCTCCCGAGAGGATCATCACGTCCATCAAGAGGCAGATGGGAACCGACTACGAGGTGGACATCGACGGGGAGAAGTACAACCCCATCATGCTGTCCGCGGTCATCCTCAGGAAGATGATCAACGACTTCAACGAGAACCACGGCTGCGACGTCAAGAAGGCCGTGATCACCTGCCCCGCCTACTTCGGACAGAACGAGAGGGACGCCACCAAGACCGCCGGAACCATCGCCGGTCTGGACGACGTCACCGTCATCAACGAGCCCACAGCCGCCGCCATCTCCTTCGGATTCGGCAACGCCGCCGACGGAAAGAAGAGGGTCCTGGTCTACGACCTCGGTGGAGGAACATTCGATGTTACCGTCCTCGAGATCGACGGATCCTCGTTCACAGCCGTCGCCACCGACGGAGAGAGGCTCCTGGGAGGAAAGGACTGGGATGCCGTCATCTCCAAGATCATCAAGGAGAAGGTCGCCGAGGAGTCCGGTATCGACATCGAGACCCTTGACGAGGACGAGGACATCAAGCAGACCCTGGTCAACGACTCCGAGACCATCAAGAAGAGGCTCTCCACCGCCGAGTCCACCAAGGGAACCCTGACCGTCGATGGACAGAAGATCGTCTTCACCATCACCCGCGACGAGTTCGAGGCCGCCTCCGCCGGTCTCATCCAGACCACCATCGAGATCATCGACCGCGTGCTCGCCTCCAAGGAGTTCACAATGGGCGACATCGACGAGGTCATCCTCGTAGGAGGATCCTCCAGGATGCCCCAGGTCAGGAACGCCATCGCCGCCAAGTACCCCGACGCGGACATCAAGGTGTTCGACCCCGACCAGTCCGTCGCCAAGGGAGCGGCCCTGTTCGCCAAGTCCAACTCCATGATTCCCGAGGGCACACCCGTGAACCCCGAGACCGGAGCCCCCGCCGAGCCCATCGAGGGAGTCCTCAGCGTCCACAACGTCCTGAGCAAGACCTTCGGAATCAAGGCCATGTACGAGGACGGAACCGAGATGATCTCCAACATCATCTTCAGGAACGAGGTCCTGCCCATCGAGTCCATCAAGACCTACTACCCGGTCGATGACGGACAGTCCACCATCAAGGTCGAGATCTACGAGGATGCCGCCATGAACAACGAGGAGGGCAAGAAGACCGCCGTCATCGACGGAGCCCCTGTCGGAGAGTTCATGATGGAGCTTCCGATGGACGTCACCAAGAACACGCCCATCACCGTGAAGTTCACCGCCACCGACGAGGGTATCCTCATCGCATCCGTGGACTGCATGGACCAGCACACGGACTACCAGATCGAGAACGACCTGAAGATGTCCGCCGATGCCATCGCCAAGTCCCAGGGACTGATGGAGAAGGTCAGCAACGCCAACTGATTAAAAACGGGCCTTCGGGCCCTTCTTTCCACATCATATGTTTTCCTGGGATCCGAGCGTCTACTCCGAATTCGAGACCGAGCGCACACGTCCCGCCATCGACCTGCTTTCACGCATCTCCCATCTCAGGCCGCGCTCCATCATCGATGTGGGATGCGGCCCGGGCAACAGCACAGAGCTTCTTGCACACGCATTCCCTGATGCGGAGATCATCGGCATAGACTCCTCCCCCGAGATGGTAGCCAGCGCTACCGAGAGGCTTCCGGGCATCGAGTTCGAGGTCATGGATGCGCGTGACATACACGACGGCTTCGATCTCGTGTTCTCCAGCTCTTGCATCCAATGGATACCGGACCACGACACGCTCATCCCCAGACTCATGGACTCGTTGGAATCCGGAGGGACGCTCGCAGTACAGCTCCCGATGAACCAGGATGAACCGCTCTCCGTCATAGCCGAGGAGGTCGCTGCCGAACCTCGCTGGCACTATGCCGCCGAGAGGCCAGTCAGGTATGACCTTCCGACGCCAGAGACGTACTACGACATACTGTCTGGATGCTCGGATCCCTTCGATATCTGGATGATAACCTACTATCACAGGATGGGGTCGCCGGAGCAGATGGTCGAATGGATCAGAGGCACCCGCCTGCGCCCGTACCTGGACCTGCTGAGCGCTGATGAATGCAGGGCGATGGAGTCGGAGATCGCTGCCAGGGTAGCAAAGGCGTATCATCCGGCAACGGACGGCAGCATGATCATGCGTTATGAGAGGTTCTTCTTCACGGCTCAGAAAAGATGAGTCTCAATCATCCTCATCGCTGACGAGGATGACGGTGCACTCGGCATTCTTGATGACGTAGTCGGAGACGCTCCCCAGGAAGAGCCTGTCGAGGGAGGACCTGTCCGATCTTCCCACGATGATCGTCTCGCAGTTGAAGCGCTCGGCGACGTCGAGAACCATCTCATCGGCCTTTCCGGTCTCGATGATCGTGTGGACGATGGCGCCTGCGGAGGAAGCCTTCTTCTGGGCCGCCTCCATGTACTCACGGACGGTTGGATCCGGATCCTCGGGATCCATCTGATCCTTGGAGACGACGGTCACGATGTACAGGGGCTCATTGAAGTTGACAGCATACCTGATGGCGTAATCCAGAGCGCGTTGGCAACTCCTCCTGCCATCATATGCCAGCAGCGTAGTCATAGCATTAGTGGACTGGGCTGACTGGCTATAAACATTGTCATTACTGATACATAGAATATGTTAAAGGGTTTGCCGGACGGGTTTCCCCGTCCGGATTTTTCCTCAACCTCAGAGGTCGTAGCTCTTGGGGTTGAAGAGAGGAACGGTGTCCTTGAACTCCTTGACACAGTAGTCGTAGAACTTGTCTGTGTCGTCGGGGAGGGCCTCGAGCTTCTTGATGATGTCCTTCAGGGTGTCGAGCTGCTTGTTGGTCAGTCCGAGCTCCTTGGACTCGTAGCCCTTCATGATGATGTTGGCACCGGTGATTCCAGCGGCCTTGGCCCTGAGGTACAGGTCGTTGCCGTTCTCAGCGATGGCCTGACCGACCATGTAGGCGTGGTCGTAGGCAAGGACGTAGGCCTCGGGTCCTCTGTACCTGTCAGCGTACATGTACATGTCCCTGAGGGTCTTCTCCTGTCCCAGCTGGGTGGCGGTGTTCATCAGAGCGCACTCGTATCCGAGGGATCCGAGCCAGCACTGGACGGAGGATCCACCGAACTCGGGGTGGTACTCGACGGACTCGTTGGACCACAGGTCGCAGCACTGGGCGATCAGGTTACCCTGGAGATCGCAGTGAGCGCACTGGCAGTTCTTACCCTCCTGGGCGGTGGGCTTTCCGGCGATGGCCTTGCAGATGACTCCCTCGTATCCGCAGTCCTTGTCGGGTCCGACGGCTCCAGCCTCCCAGGCAGCGAGGGTCCTGGCAGCGGAGATGCACCTGGTGACGGCGGAGAAGGTCTTCTGGACATCGTTGTCCAGGAATCCACCGGCCATGAACATGGAAACGTTTGCTCCGGAGCAGTTGGTGTCTCCACCGGCGACGGCCTTGTTCTTCTTCGCGATCTCGGAGAACTCGGACCAGATGTAGGTCATGTCGATGGAACCGAGGTATCCGACTCCGAACAGGAAGGCGACGATGTCTCCGTTGGTGACGGCGTAGTCGGCGAACTCTTTTCCTCCGACGGACTCACAGGAGAGGTTGTCGGCACCGTTCTCGCAGGCGATCTCGGCGCACTCGAACAGCTTCTCGGGGTAAGCGTGGGATCCACCCATGCCGGGCCTCAGCCCCTCCTCGGCCTCACGCTGGTCGGGGATGGTGTGCCTGACGGCGCAGTTGATTCCGTACTCCTCGTGG
>ERZ779877.1031-NODE-1031-length-26427-cov-4.500796_pt1 | contig 26427 bp, 22 predicted proteins | sample MGYA00511556_ERZ779877 | MGnify/ENA primary metagenome ERZ779877 (study PRJEB29588, sample SAMEA2159338) | human gut metagenome | biome: human gut; feature: human-associated habitat; material: faeces | place: Denmark | collected 2008/2010 ...
GAGCCACACCTACGATCATCCGGCAATGACGTCAAAGACCGACGCGCAGATCCGCCAGGAGCTTCAGAAAACCGACGCGATACTCGACAGCGCCATCGGGCATAACTTCAGCTATATGCTCCGTCCGCCCTACGGCGACTATAACCAGCGCGTCCTCAAGGCCGCGAACACGCCGTGCTTTTTCTGGTCGATGGACACATACGACTGGAAAAGCCAGAACGCAGACTCCGTTTATCGCGAGTTTATAAAGCAGGCGCGCGACGGCTCAATTGCGCTTTTGCACGACACGCACTCGACCTCCGTCACGGCTGCGCTGCGCGCTATCGACACGCTTCAGGCGCAGGGCTATAAATTCGTGACATTGAGCGAAATGTTCATGCGCCGCGGAATAAGCCTTGAAAACGGCAAGATATACTTTAACGCCTATCCCGGCAAAAACGGCACCGCCGCCGGAATTGCAAAGCCGGCCGTTAGTCTTGAAAAGGACGAAAGCGGCATGCGCGTTACCCTCTCGGGTGATGCGCGCGGCAGCGTATACTACACGCTCGACGGCAGCATGCCCACGCCGTCAAATGCGAAAAAGTACACGGGCGCATTTTATGTGCCCGGCGGCACTGTCATTCGTGCGGTGAGCGTCGTGAAGTGGAACGGCATCCGCTCGGACGAGACGAGCATGACCGTTACAGCGCGCGGCAATCTGTTTACAGATGTTAAGCCCGGCGACTGGTTTTACAATGATGTTGACCGCATCGCGGCCGAGGGCATATTGAACGGAACGGCCAAAAACGTTTTCTCGCCGAATGTCGGCCTTACGCGCGCAATGCTCGCAACGGCGCTCTACCGCGCGGCAGGGAAGCCCGAGGTCAGCGGAGAGCTTGATTTTTCCGATGCTTCTGCGGTCGGCAGCTGGTGCCGTGACGCGCTGCTGTGGGCGTGCGAAAACGGCATAATGAAGGGCTACGAGGACGGCGCTCTCCGCCCCGGCAGGAGCATAAGCCGCGCCGAGCTCGGCTGCATGATGACAAGATATCTTGTGCTCAACGGCAAGGATATAAGCGAGCTCGAGGATGTGCTTTCGGGCTTTTCCGATGCCGGAGCCGTCAACGAGTCCATGCGAGAGGCGCTTAACGCCGCATGCGCGCTGGGCATAGTCAAGGGCATCGGCGGCGGCCGCCTTGACCCGAACGGCGGCGCAACACGCGCGCAGACCGCCGTCATGATAAGCAGAATGCTCGATAAAATTTAATTCATAAAGCGAAAAAGCAGACAGCTTTTCTGTCTGCTTTTTTGCTATTTATCCGGCCAGGGGATGGGCGTTTGACCCTTGTCAACGATCAGATACGCCTTTTGCGCTATGCGCGCCATGGGCGTGTCGGACAGGGAGTCGGAGTAAAACGCCTCGGTCACGGCACCGGGGTGAGCGGCATAGAACCTGCGCACCTTTTCCTCGCCGTGGCAGTTGCGGCCGTACATTTTGCCCGTGCGCTTATCCATCGGCGAGGCGATAAGCTCGATGCCGAGCCTGTCGGTCATGGGCTTTACGACAAATTCGGGAGAGGCCGAGATCACGATGTCGTCCGGCCTGTGCTGCGCGCGGTACCACGGGGCGATCCAGCTCTCGTGCTCGTCCCAATAGACCTTCAAAACGGTGTCGATATCGTCGATGCGGCGCACAAAGCTGAATATGTTCTCCTTGAGCTTTTCCTTGGGGATGAGATTTAGAAGATACGCAAGCCCGATCACGGCCATCCTCGGCAGCCAGCACAGCAGTGCAAACGGATGGCGGCGCATGTACCACCTGACGAAGGTCACGGATGAATCGGGGTAGAAGATCGTTTTGTCAAAATCGTATGTATTCATAGGCTTTATTTCACCTTGTATATCCTGTATGCGCCGACAACCGTCAGCATAAATGTCAGCGTATCTGCCGTGACGGCGGCGATCATGCCGATGCTTCCGAGAGCTGCGAGCAGCAGCACCGCAAGCTTCACGACAATGGCAAGCAGCAGGCTCAGCCTTACGGTGCGCGATGCCGCTTTGCATATGCGCATGGCCAGAGGCAGCTTGCGTATATCGTCGCTCATGATGAGTATGTCAGACCTCGACGCTGCCGCACGGGGATTCAATGCGCCGATGGCAACGCCGACGTCGGCCTTTGAGATGACCGATGCGTCGCTCACTGCGTCGCCCACGAACGCAAGCTTGCCTGCGTGCTTTTCACGCAGCAGCTCGCCGACGGCAACCACCTTGTCCTCGGGAAGAAGCTCGGTCATAACGTCCGAAACGCCGAGGGCACGCCCGACGGCCTTGCCGACTCGCTCGGTGTCGCCGGTAAGGAGCACGGCCTTCTCAATGCCTGCATCGTACAGCTCACGCACGGCATCCTTTGCGCCGTCCTTAACCCTGTCGTCGATGATGATATAGCCGTAGTAAATGCCGCCGGCGGCGACGTGAACAACGGATAGATGTCTGTCGGTGCGGTCGCACTTAATGCCGTTTGAGTTCATAAGCGCCGTGTTGCCGACGAGAACGCGCCTGCCGTAAACATCGGCTTCAACGCCGCGCCCGGCAAGCTCGCGCACATTTGTGACGTGCTCGGGATCGATCACCGTTGTGCTCGCTCTGCGCAGCGAAAGTGCGATCGGGTGATTTGAATAGCTCTCGGCCGCGGCTGCGAGGGAAACCAGGTCTGCGCTGCTGATGCCCTTTGGTTCAACGCCGGTGACTGAAAAGCTGCCCTCGGTGACGGTTCCGGTCTTGTCCATGACGACGGTTGCCGAGCCTGCAAGGGCTTCAAGCTCGCTCTTGCCGCGGATGATGATGCCGTTTTCTACCGCAGTGCTCAGTCCGGCAAAATAGGCCATGGACGTGACGATAAGCGGCTGAGCAAACGAAGCGGCGGCAAGGAAGATCAGCGCCCTGTGCGCCCAGTCGAGCCATTCGCCGGTGATGATAGACGGGATGATGACCAGAGCTATTGCAAGGGCGATGACTATGGGTGTGAACAGCTTCGATATGCCGGCAAAGCGCTTTTCGCGGCGCGAAACGCTCTTGGGCGCGCCCTCGACAGCCTGCGAGGCGCGAACGAGAGTCGAGTTGTTATAAAGCCCCGTGACGCGGATCTTCAGTGTGTTTCCGAGGTTCACGCAGCCCGAGACGACCTCGTTGCCAACGCCGACGTCGATCGGCTGCCTGTCGCCGGTGTAGGCCGAGGCATCGACCGAGCTGCTGCCGTCAACGACTATGCCGTCGAGCGGAATAAGCTCGTTTTTTCCGACGGTCATGACCGTGCCCGGACGAATGCGCACGGGATCGACCATGTTCATTTTGCCGCCCTGCTCGACCGCGACATATTCCGGCCGCAGAAAGGCGAGATACGGTGTGCGCTTCTGGTTTTTGCCAGCAAAAATGTGCTCAAAGCAGCTGCCGGCGTCAAAGGCCACGAGCACGAAAAACGCCTCGTTAAAATTCTGCATGCAGGCCGTTCCTGCGCATGCGAGAACGATCAGCAGCTCATACGACAGTACCTTGCCGCCGAGAATTTTTCCGAATGCATTGCGTAGCGGCGTGACTGCGGCAATGATAACGGGCACAATTGCCAAAATAAGCGTCGCCCATTTAGGCAGATTGACATACACGGCGCCCACTGCCGAGGCGGCAATGTACAGCGCAAGCGCTATGCCGAGCCAGAGCAGCTCACGCTCGAGCGCAATGCGGTGTATGTCGCGGCGGCGGATATCCTTATGCTTCATTTCTTTCACTCCAAACGCGAGGATAAATGTTTATATGTCAAAATGATACGCCAATATGGTGCCCCGTGTCAAATCCGCATACACATAATTTTAATAAAATAGCTTATTCCTTGACATAATCTTTGCAGGATGCTATGCTATACTTAATGTAATGTAGGAGGTGTGCTGCTTGAGAGGCTCGATGCTCAAGGAGATACTTCAGGAGCAGGGCATAAGCATCAGCGAGCTTGCCCGGAGACTGAACGTTTCCGCACAGACGCTTTACAGCATGGTAAAGCGCGATAATCAGAAGGTCGATTTCGACATGATGATGCATATCTGCAAGCTGCTCAATGTTCCGGTCGAGCGGCTGTGCGAGGATAATGCGCTGCCGAAAATGCCGGATCTGCGCGAGTGGCAGTTTATCGGCAAATACAGGCGGATGAGCGAAAGCGGCAGGGAGCTTGTCGATATGGTCATCGACCATGAGCTGTCGCGCCGCGAGGAAGAGCCGAGCGTAAATTCGCCCGAAAGCAAGATAATACCTCTTTACCTCACCCCGGCCGCGGCAGGCTACGCATCGCCCGCCCTCGGCGACGATTATGAGGACTATGCGGTCGAAAAAGGCAGCGCCGCCGATTTTGCCGTGCGCATAGCGGGCGACAGCATGGAGCCGTATATCCACGACGGCGATGTTGCGCTGTGCAAGCGCGGAGCCATTATCCACGACGGCGATGTCGGACTGTTTTTCGTTGACGGCGATATGAAGTGCAAGCAGTATTGCCAGGATTACAGCGGAAACGTCTATCTTTTCTCGGCAAACCGCGATAGGAGCGACGCCGACGTGACGGTTCCGGCAAGCTCGGGCATAACGCTCATGTGCTTTGGCAAGGTGCTGCTCGATAAGAGTATACCGCTGCCGGAAATGCGGTGACGATATGAAGTTTGAAAACAAGCTGCCCTCGGGATACACGACCGAGACGATAGACCTCGACGGCGATAAAAAGCTTGCCGTCCGGCTGTATGCCGCAGCCGCAGCCATCGCCGTTGTGCTCACTGTGGTCTGCTGTCTGCTCAAAGACATAAGCCTGCTGTTTGACGCATCGGGAGCATTTGCGCTGCTGGGGAGATTTATCCTCGTCATGCTGATAACGGCTGTCTGCCTTGTCGGGCAGGAATACTTAAAATGCATTATCATCGGCAAGCTCACCGGCAAGCCTGCGCGCGTCGTGCGCGGCAGGATGAGCGCATATATAGAATACAAGTGCTGGCTGGATAAGCGCAGCTATCTGATAATGAGCCTTGCTCCGGCGGCCGCTGTCTGCCTTGTGCTGCTCATACTGATGATAATCCTGCCGGATAAGCTGTTCTGGCAGTGTTATGTGATATTTATCGTCAGCCTCACCGGTGCGTGCGGCGATGCATATGTTGCGTACAGGCTTAGCAAAGAAAAGCCGGATGTGCGCATTAAAAACGAGGGATACAAGATATCCATTGCAACGGAGAAATAACTAAATGCAGATAAGCGAACAGATACTCAGCATGAAGGACGACTGCGTCAAGATACGCCGCGACCTGCACAGAATACCCGAGATCGGCTTCGATCTTCAAAAAACGCACGAATACATAAAGCCGATAATCGAAGCGTGCCGCCCCGATGAGCTGAAGGTGCTCGCCGAAGTGGGGTTCAAGGCGGTGTTTTACGCCAAGGGCGCAGACCGCACGATAGCCTTCCGCGCCGATATGGACGGAATGAAAAACACTGAGGAGAATAAATTCCGCTTCCGCTCGCGCAACAAGGGCGTGATGCACGGCTGCGGACACGACGGACATATGACGATACTTTTGCTTCTGGCAAAGTGGATATCGCTCAACCGCGATAAGCTCAAATGCAACGTCGTGCTGCTGTTCCAGCCCGGCGAAGAGGGCTGGGGCGGCGCACGGAAAATGATCGACGAGGGCGCGCTCGTATCGCCGAAGGTCGATCGCATCTACGGGCTGCATCTTTGGCCGACCGTGCCCAGCGGCAAGATCGGCATACGCTGGTCAAACCTCATGGCGCAGACAAGCGATTTTGAGATCAAGGTCCACGGCAAAAGCGCCCATGCGTCAACGCCGCAGATGGGCATTGACGCCATCGTTGTCGCAGCCGAGCTTATAACGATGATCCAGTCGGTCATAACGCGCGATGTCGATCCGCATCAGGACGCACTGCTGACCCTCGGCAAGATCGTCGGCGGAACGTCGCACAACGTCATTGCGGAAGAAGTCGTTATGAGCGGAACTCTGCGCGTTTTCAGCAACGAGCTTTACGATAAGCTCATGCGGCAGATAATCGCGCTGCTCAAGGGTCTTGAGATGGCAACGGGAGCCGGCATTTCGATGCAGACGATCGTGCACTATCCCTATGTTGCAAATCCGCGCGCACTGGTCGAGAAGTTTTACACGGTGCTCGATTCGATGGACGATGTCGTTCTCGTCGAGCCTGTCATGGCGGCGGAGGATTTCGCCGAATATCAGCAGGAAGTCGAAGGTATGTTCATGTTCCTCGGCGTGAACGGCGGCAGAGGAGGAGCCCCTCTGCACAGCAGTAAATTTGATTTCGATGAGGAAGTGCTGCTCGTCGGAGCCGAGGCATTTAAAAGAATATTGGAGAGTGAAAACTATGCATGACGAAGTATCAATTGAGAAAAAACTGCCCAACCGAGTTGATGGTACGCTGCGTAAGTTCGCACTTCGTGTGCCCGAATGCATTTATAAGTGCAGCGGTATAATCGTTTTCGGAAAGCGCATCAAATCGCTCGTGTTCTCGACCGACCTGAGCATCATCAGAAACGTCAACGCCGATGCGATCATGGCGGTGTATCCCTTCACGCCGCAGCCCGTGATAACCCAGGCGCTGCTCACCGCGGCGGATATCCCCGTGTTCTCCGGCGTCGGCGGCGGACTCACGCAGGGGCAGAGGGCGATAAACCTTGCCATGTTTGCCGAGATGCAGGGCGCGACCGGCGTCGTGCTCAATGACCCTACCTCGAACGAGGTGCTGTCGCTTGTGCGCCACACTGTGGATATTCCCGTTGTTGTGACCGTTGCGAGAAAGGAAACGGATTTTGAAGCCCGTTTGAAGGCCGGAGCGGACATCTTCAACGTCTCCGCCGCGGCAGATACGCCGGATCTGGTCCGCAGAATAAAGGACGCACATCCCGACGTTCCCGTCATCGCAACCGGCGGCCCGACCGAGGAGAGCATCATGCAGACCATTGCCGCCGGTGCAAACGCCATCACCTGGACTCCGCCCTCTAACGGCGAGGTTTTCCGCGATATCATGGCAGCCTACCGCGAGGGTAAGCCCCATCCCTGATGATAAAGATGATAAATATAAAAATCCCGAAGGAATCATCCTTCGGGATTTTTAAATGCGTATTTACATCAAGCGTTTGCCGAGTAAGTGAAGCTTACGCCGGGATAGCGCGTCTGCGGATCGATCCTCGAGCCGTTTATGTACATCTCAAAATGCAGATGCGGGCCGGTTGACATGCCGGTAGAGCCGACATAGCCGATGGTCTGGCCGCGCGAAACGGTCTGGCCGACGGAGACTGCGCGCGAGGACATGTGCGCGTAAAGCGTCTGCATGCCGTTGCCGTGGTCGATCATGACGTAGTTGCCCCAGCCGCCGTTCCAGCCGTCGGATGAGCGTACTACTGTGCCGGAGTCGGCTGCGTAGATCGCGCTGCCGTAGCTTGCACCGATGTCGGTGCCGCCGTGGTTTTTATACTCGCCTGTGATGGGGTGGGTGCGCGGACCCTGACGGCTTGTTATGTAGGTGCAGTAGCTCGGCCAAACGAGGTTACCGGTGCCGACAGTGCTTCCGCCGCCGCTGCTTCCGCCGCCCTGCTGCTGTTGCTGCTGTTTGTTCAGCTCTGAGATCTTGGCCTGGATATCGGCGTTAAGTGCCTTTTCCTGCGCGGAAAGCTCGCTGAGCAGCGAGGAGTTGGAGCTTATATCGCCCTGAAGCGAAGCGATAACAGCATTGGCCTGGGCGATGTCCTTTTCCTGCTGAGCCTTGAGTGTCTCAAGCTCTGCCTTGCTGTCCTCCATCTCGGCCTTGGCCTGCTCATACTCTGCCTTTACGGCCTTGAGGTCGTCAACGGACTGGCGGTAAGCATCCTCAAGCTCCTTGTCGCTTCTCATGATATCGCCGATATCATCAATAAGGCTCAAGAACTCGCCGATGCTGCTGGCGCCGAACAGAACCTCAAAATAATTGTATCTGCCCGATTCCTCCATTGCACGAACGCGAACCTTGTATTTTTCAAGCTGAGCGTCGGCAACTTTCTGAGCTTCGTCCACTTCCGCGGTCTTCTGCTCGATAAGCTCGGTGTGCAGATCTATCTGCTCGTTGAGATTAAGGATCTGCTTTACGGTGATGGCGTTTTTCTCGTCAAGCGCGTTTTTCAGCGCTATCTGGTCACTCTGCTGACTCTGAAGAGAGTTGATCGTAGACTGGAGGCTGCTCTTTTGACTCGAAAGCTGAGACTTCTGAGACTTGAGCGCGTCTATCTCCGACTGCGACACGGCAAAAGCCGAAACGGACATGCACGAGAGCATAACGCTCATCGTCATGACCAGAGCCATCGCGAAAGCAAAAAACTTTTTCATTTTTTTCTTCAGCATAATAATCTCCAATACTTTTGGTTTACCATAATATTATACACCCCGTGTCAAGCCGGGCGCATTTGTATTATGAACTGCGCTTATTATGCCATAAAAACCGCGCTTTTTTGTTAATAAAGTATGATTAAAGTGTAAAAACCGCCCTGCACTCATAGAATGCAGGGCGGTGAGCCTTTTGATTATCAGAACAGGCCGTTTGCAGTGAAGATAGCTGCGAAAACGGTGGAAACGACAGTCATGAGCTTGATGAGGATGTTGATCGACGGGCCGGAGGTATCCTTGAACGGATCGCCCACGGTGTCGCCGACGACGGCTGCCTTGTGGGCATCGCTGCCCTTGCCGCCGTGGTGGCCTTCCTCGATGTACTTCTTTGCGTTATCCCATGCGCCGCCGGCGTTGGACATGAACATTGCCATCATAACACCGGAAACGAGGGAGCCTGCCAGCAGACCTGCAAGAGCGGTCGAGCCGAGGATGAGGCCGACTGCCAGAGGTGCAATGACTGCCATGATGCCGGGGACGAGCATTTCCTTAAGAGCCGCGGTGGTGGAGATAGCAACGCAGGTCTTGTAGTCGGGCTTTGCCTTGCCTTCCATGATGCCGGGGATTTCGTGGAACTGACGGCGAACCTCTTCGATCATGCTGTAAGCTGCCTTGGAAACTGAGTCCATGGTCATTGCCGAGAACACGAACGGGAGCATGCCGCCGATGAGCAGACCGATAACGACGGTGGGGCTGGTCAGTGCGACCTGGTCTGCGGTCAGGCCGGTTGCCTGAGTGAAGGAAACGAACAGAGCAAGTGCGGTCAGAGCTGCAGAGCCGATGGCGAAGCCCTTGCCCATAGCGGCGGTGGTGTTGCCCACGGCGTCCAGCTTGTCGGTGATCTCGCGGACGGAGTGCTCCAGACCGCTCATCTCGGCGATGCCGCCGGCGTTGTCGGCGATGGGGCCGTAAGCGTCAACCGCGACGGTGATGCCGGTGGTGGAGAGCATGCCGACTGCTGCAAGAGCAATGCCGTACAGGCCTGCAAACTTGTAAGCAAGGAAGATGCCTACGCAGATGAGAATGACGGGAACCCAGGTGGACATCATGCCGACTGCGGTGCCGGAGATGATGGTGGTTGCGGAACCTGTCTCGGACTGCTGAGCGATCTTCTTAACGAACTTGTAGTCGCCGGAGGTGTAGACCTCGGTGACGATACCGATGACAAGGCCGACGACCAGACCGGCAACGATCGCAATAGCGGGACCGTAGCTGTTGAGCATGACCTTGCTGAGGATGATGGATGCGATAACAACAAGAAGGGCGGAAACATACGAGCCCATCTTCAGTGCCTTGTGGGGGTTGGAGCCTTCCTTGCCGCGGACAAAGAAAGTAGCGATAACGGATGCGAGAATGCCGCATGCCGCGATGACCAGCGGGAAGATAACGGACAGATCGCCGAACTCGGCAATGACAACTGCGCCGAGGGTCATTGCGGAGATGATAGCGCCGACATAGCTCTCGAACAGGTCAGCGCCCATGCCAGCAACGTCGCCGACGTTGTCGCCGACGTTATCGGCGATAACGGCAGGGTTACGGGGGTCGTCCTCAGGGATGCCTGCCTCGACCTTGCCGACGAGGTCGGCGCCGACGTCAGCAGCCTTGGTGTAGATACCGCCGCCGACACGGGCAAACAGAGCGATAGAGCTTGCACCGAGGGAGAAGCCGAACAGAACGTTGGTGTCCTCAAAGATGAGGAACAGAACGGATGCGCCGAGAAGGCCGAGGCCGACAACGCACATACCCATGACAGAGCCGCCGGAGAATGCGATCGACAGAGCCTTGTTCATGCCGCTTGTGCGTGCTGCGTTTGCGGTGCGGACGTTAGCCTTGGTTGCAACGTTCATGCCGATGTAGCCTGCGAGGATGGAGAACAGAGCACCGAACAGGAAGCACAGTGCGGTGATCCAGCTGCCCAGGCCGAGGCCGATAGCTACGAACAGAACGACTACGAAGATCGCAAGGATCTTGTACTCTGCAAAAAGGAAAGCCTTTGCGCCATCGTTGATGGCCGCTGCGATTTCCTTCATGCGCTCGGTACCTGCGTCCTGCTTGGACACGAATGCTATCTTATAGAAAGCAAACAGCAGAGCGACCACTGCGAGAGCAGGTGCCAGGAACTTAAGGGATTCCATAAAATTCACTCCTATTAAATTAATTACTGAACTGGGAGTCGCAACGGACACGGTGTTTATAAGCCGTTAACAACTCGTTTATGTATTTTATACTATTGTAGGGTAAAAATCAATTTTAAAATGCGTGTCTTTCGTTCAAATTCAACAAATTTATCAATTTTTACGAAAGATGCGCGTTTTTAGCGCTCAAGGTGTGCAAAACACACAAAAATGCATCGAAGAAGATAAAAACACTGATATTTTAATAACAAACACAGCCCGTTTTTAGGCAATCCGTCGGCAAAGACCGAAAATTGTGTTTTTACACGGAAGCGAAAAAGTTAAAAATTATTAAAATGTTCAAAAAATTAATGTTGGAAAATCACGAACTCGTGGTAAAATATAAAAATACCATACAGCGTATACATTTATAATTTTAAGTGGGAGGCTCGTTCATGCTTCTTAGAATATTTGCCGCTATCGGAGCCGCAGGCTCTGTTCTGCACACGCTCATTGCCGGTCAGGCGGGGGGCGCATTGAAGGTCACCGGCGTTATGCTGCTGCGTTTTCTTGAATACTTCTTCGGCGCTCACATCGCCTACGCGCTCATAATGCTGATCTCAACAGAGCTTTTCATAAACAAGAATAAGCCGCAGGAAAAGCCGTCAAAGTTCTGGCTGTGGCATCTGCATGCCGTGGCGGATCTCCTGTGCTTTTATGCGCGCGCGGATGTTTCGATAACGGGAACGGAGCTTATCCCGAAGGATACGCGCTATCTCATGGTGGCAAACCACCGTTCGCTTGCCGACCCTGTGGTCATGGTGCACAGGATGCCCAAGGAGGAGCTTACCTTCATATCAAAGCCGGGCAATCTGAAGATCCCCATTATAGGCAAGGTCATGCACAAGTGCGGCTGCCTGCCGCTTGACAGGGAAAATAACCGCGAGGCGCTCAAAACCGTCAAGGCGGCGACCGAGTATATCGACAAGGACTATGCCTCCGTTGTCATTTATCCCGAGGGCACGCGCAGCAAGCAGGAGGATATGCTGCCGTTTCACGCAGGCTCGTTCAAGATCGCGCAGAGAGCGAACGTTCCCGTCGTGTGCGTTGCGCTGCGCAATACCGACAGGGTCATTCACAACTTCCCACTTAAAAAGACGAATGTATACATAGACATTGTCGGCGTTATTGATGCCGAATACGTCAAGGAACACAAAACGAAGGAAACCGCCGCTCTTGCACAGGGCATGATCGAGGAAAAGCTGCGCGAGGGCGAGGACGGCGAAAAGGAGGATGCTGCCGCTAAATGCTGAAGCTGTTGAAACTGTTTAGGTATCTGAGAGCGAAGGAATGGCTGTTTTGCCTGTTCAGCCTCGTTTTTGTGTGCGCTCAGGTCGTTCTTGAGCTGATGATACCCGATTATATGTCCGAGATAACGACGCTTATCGAAACTCCGGGCAGCGCGATGGGCGATGTCTGGAGCGCCGGCGGAATGATGCTGCTGTGCGCGTTCGGAAGTCTTGTCTCATCGATCGCGGTGTGCTTTTTTGCCTCGCGCATCGCGGCAAATTTCTCAAAGCGTCTGAGAAAAGAAATGTTCTACAAGGTCGAGAGCTTCACTCTCGAGGAGATAAACGCTTTTTCAACCGCGAGCCTTATAACCCGTTCGACAAACGACGTTGTTCAGGTGCAGATGCTGGTCGTTTTGTCGCTTCAGGTTGTTGTCAAGGCGCCGCTCATGGCCGTCTGGGCGATAATGAAGATCGCCGGCAAGGCATGGCAGTGGTCGCTGGCAACGGGCATCGCGGTCGTGCTGCTTGTTGCGATACTGAGCGTTGCCGTCGTGCGCACGTTTCCGCGCTTTAAGCGCATCCAGTGGCTTCAGGATTCGCTCAACCAGTCCGCGCGCGAAAATCTCACCGGCATCCGCGTCGTGCATGCGTATAATGCCGAGGAGTACCAGGAAAAGAAGTTTGAAAAGGTCAACACCGAGCTTCTTAACAACTCGCTGTTTGCAAACCGCACCATGACGCTTCTAAGCCCGTTCATGAGCCTTGTCATGAACAGCCTTAACATGTCGATCTACTGGATAGGCGCGGTGCTGATAAATGCCGTTGCCATAAACGGCGCGGCCTCGATTGCCTCGCGCGTTGATATCTTTGCGGATATGATCGTTTTCATGTCCTACGCGATGCAGGTCATAATGAGCTTTATAATGATCGTCATGGTCATTATCATCATGCCGCGTGCGCTGGAGGCCGCAAAGCGTATAAGCGAGGTGCTTGCAACCGAGCCTAAGGTCGTAAGCGGCCCTGTCACCGATTCCGGCGACGTGCGCGGTACGGTCGAGTTTAAAAACGTAAGCTTCACCTATCCCGGCGGCAGCGGCAGCGTCATCAGCGACGTGAGCTTCAAGGCCGACAGGGGTGAAACGGTCGCGTTCATCGGCTCCACCGGCTCCGGCAAAACGACGCTCATGAACCTAATCCCAAGGTTTTATGACGCAAGCGAGGGAGAGGTGCTCGTTGACGGCGTGAACGTCAAGGAATACGACCTCGAAGCACTTTATGCCAAGATAGGCTACGTCTCGCAGAAGGCGGTCATGTTCACAGGAACCGTCGCCGACAACGTGGCGTTCGGCCAAAATGCTGATAAGAGAATGCTTGCCGACGCGCTGGAGATATCGCACTCGGCGGACTTTGTCTCCGAGCTTGAGGATAAGGAAAACGCGCACATGGCGCGCGGCGGCACGAACTTCTCCGGCGGCCAGAAGCAGCGCCTTTCCATAGCGCGCGCACTCTGCCGCGACTGCGAGATACTCATTTTTGACGACACCTTCTCCGCGCTCGACTTTAAGACCGACCGCGAGCTGAGGGATGCTCTGAAAGACCGCACCGCCGGACAGACAAAGCTCATCGTCGCCCAGCGCATCGGCACCATCATGTCGGCCGACAGGATCGTCGTTCTTGACGAAGGCCAAGTGGTCGGCATCGGAACTCACAGGGAGCTGCTCAAGTCCTGCGAGGTCTATCGCCAGATCGCGCTCAGCCAGCTTTCGGAGGAGGAACTTGCCATATGAGACACGGACCACCGGGAAGAGGCGCCGACGAAAAGCCCAAAAACGTCAAAAGCTCGATGCTTGAGCTGCTGCGGTATTTAAAGCCGTGGTACAAGCCCATTGTTATTTCGCTCATCTTCAGCCTCGTCGGCACTCTTCTGACGATAATTGCGCCCGATAAGCTTGCAGACCTGACCAATAATATCAGCGACGGACTGCAAACGGGCATAGATATGGACCTTATCATAAAGTCCATTCTCATCATCCTCGCGATATACATAAGCGCAAACCTCGTCACCTGCGCGGCGAGCTATATCATGATAACCGTCATGCAGAAGCTTGCGTGGAGCATGCGCACGAGCATCAGCCAGAAGATAAACAAGCTTCCGCTTAAATTCTTCGACAAGGTCACCGTCGGCGACGTTCTCAGCCGCATCACGAACGACGTTGACACCATATCCTCGGCGCTCAACTCCAGCATAACGACGCTCGTTCAGGCTGTCGTGCAGTTCGTGGGCGTTACTATAATAATGTTTGCAACCAGCGGCCGCCTTGCACTGACGGCGATCGGCTCGTCGATACTCGGCTTTGTGCTGATGTTCTTCATCGTTTCGCGCTCGCGCAAGTACTTCCGCCAGCAGCAGCAGAATCTCGGCGATATGAACGGCCACGTTGAGGAAATGTATTCGGGCCACAACATCGTCAGGGCCTACGGCGCAACGGCGCAGTCGAAAAAAGAGTTTGACCGCATAAACGATAATCTTTACAACAGCGCGTGGAAGTCGCAGTTTTTCAGCGGAATGCTGATGCCGCTGATGGGCTTTGTCGGCAATCTGGGCTATGTTGCCGTGTGCATCGTCGGCGCAACGCTTACGATGAACGGAGCCATCCGCTTCGGCACGGTCATTGCGTTTATAAGCTACGTAAAGCTCTTCACCAACCCCCTGAGCCAGATATCCCAGGCTGTCAGCAGTCTCATGTCGGCCGGCGCTGCCGGTGAAAGGGTGTTCGGCTTCCTCGCCGAGGAGGAAATGCCCGACGACAGCGGCTGTACCGCGCACATCGACCATGTTCGCGGCAAGGTCGAGTTTGAAAATGTACGCTTCGGCTATGACGAGGATAAGCCGATAATCCACGATTTCTCCGCCGATATAGAGCCGGGGCAGAAGGTGGCCATAGTCGGCTACACCGGCGCCGGCAAAACCACGATGGTAAACCTGCTCATGCGCTTTTACGAGCTGTGGAGCGGGCAGATAAAGATCGACGGTGTGCCGGTTTCGCAGATGCGCCGCAGCGACGTACACGCAATGTTCGGCATGGTGCTTCAGGACACATGGCTGTTCGACGGAACATATCGCGAGAATATCGCCTATGGCAAGCCCGGCGTCACCGATGAGCAGGTCGAGGCCGCATGCAAACTCGTGGGTCTTGACCACTACATAAAGACGCTGCCCAAGGGCTACGATACGGAGCTTAACGACCGCAGCAGCCTTTCGGCAGGCCAGCGCCAGCTGCTGACCATTGCGCGCGCAATGGTCGAAAATGCGCCGATGATAATCCTTGACGAGGCTACAAGCTCTGTCGATACGAGAACCGAGGTGCTCGTGCAGAAGGCGATGGATCGCCTCACGCGCGGCAGAACGAGCTTCGTCATTGCCCACCGCCTGTCCACCATCCGCGACGCGGACCTCATCCTTGTTATGGATAAGGGTGATATCGTCGAAAGCGGAACGCATGAGCAGCTGCTCGAAAAGGGCGGTTTGTATAAGGAGCTGTACACCAGCCAGTTTGAAAACAAGTGAGGTAGAGCGTTGAAAAAGGTTGCACTGATAACCGGCTCGTCGCGTGGCATCGGAAGGTCTTGCGCCGTGTCACTTGCCCGGCGCGGCTACGCCGTGTGCATAAATTACATCGAGCGCCGCGATAAGGCAGAGGAGCTTCGCGATGAGCTGCTTGCCGAGGGGCATGAGGCCATGTGCTTTGGAGCCGACGTTGCCGACAGAGCCGCCGTGCACGAAATGGTCGGCGCGGTGAAGGCGCGCTTTGGAGATATAACGCTGCTTGTCAACAACGCTGGCATTGCGCGCCAAAGCCTGTTTCAGGATATAAGCGAGGAATACTGGCGCAGGATATTCGATGTGAACGTAAACGGTGCGTTCAACACCATTCAGGAAGTGCTGCCGAGCATGCTGCATGAGCACTCGGGCTGTATCGTGAATGTGTCGTCGATATGGGGCATGCACGGCGCGTCGTGCGAGGTCGTGTATTCGGCAACAAAGCACGCGATAATCGGCCTTACGCGCTCGCTCGCGCAGGAGCTTGCGCCGACTCACATCCGCGTAAACTGCGTTGCGCCCGGCGTCATAAACACCGACATGGTGCAGGTGCTCGGCGATGAAACGCTCGATATGCTCGCCGAGGACACGCCCCTCGGCAGGCTCGGCAGACCCGAGGACATCGCCGAAGCCGTCGCGTTCTTGGCGTCCGACAGCGCCTCGTTCATAACCGGCCAAATACTCTGCGCCGACGGCGGATTTATAAAATAAGAAAAACTCCGGCAGACATGATCTGCCGGAGTTTTTTGCATATCTAGTTATTCTTGATATAATTCAATCTTTCCTACTTCTTTTTCAAATTCAGCTATACGACGCTTTATCATTTGCTCAAGTTCACGATTTTTTGTTCTGCCCTCATACTCGGCGATGTATCCGAACTTATCAAGCAAGTTGCGGTCTATTCTCATGGTATAACGCACTTTGTCATCGTAAACCATTACACAAACCTCCATATACGTTATTGACAAAATTATATTCACATTTTAATATGGTGTGTAGTAACGGCGAAATTATAACGCAATTACGACAAAATTATTAGGATATAATTGCGTCAAAAATGTTAGCGTCCATAGATCGTTAGGAGGTGCTGCTTATGTACAAACAACTATACTTTTACCTGTTTAATCGCGTAACGGATGCAGTCAAAATGCTGCAAGAGGGAAACAGCGGCGAGGCGTTGCAAACGCTTGTTAATGCGCAAAAAGAATCAGAAGAGGCGTTTGTGGATTCTTCTGAGAATGAATATTAAAGCTATTGCAAACGCCAAAAAAGACGAGGCCAAGTGGCCTCGTCAGCTTAATGGGGAGTATAAAGAAGGAGAATTGATAGCTTATTTGCCGTACTCGATCTTTGTGACCGAGACAACAAGTCCGGCAACGCCTGCAAGGGCGAGGACTGCGCAGACTGCCGTCCAGACGGCTGCGTCGTGGTTTGCCGCGTCAAGATCCATGCGGTAAGCCTCGCCTGCTGCGGCGCAGATGCCGCCGTAGGTTGTGGCATAGGTGTCGGTGCCGCCGAGCAGATATTTTACCTCGCGGTCAAGTGCGGCCGAGTCGGTGTTGTAGTCTGCAATGGGCTTGAGCGCCTCGGCCATGCGGCCAAGATCATTGTCGCTATAGTCGGCAACGCTCTGCACTCTTGCTTGATACACGTCGTTTTCAACGCCCATCGAGGCGGCAAGCTCTGCGGCCGACTCCGCGCGGCTTATGAAATTCGAATCGGCCGATACGCGTTCAACCTTCTGCGCTTCAACATTTGTAAAGCCGACTGCGGCCAGCAGGATGACAACTACCGATGCAATGGTTGTGATAACATATAATGTGTTGTTTGATGACTTCGTTTTCATGATGTGATCCTTTCCGCTCTTAAAAGAGCTGTCTTTATTCATTGACCACATAATAGACCCGGTGTTTATGTAATTCAACGTACAAATTTGCCTCGAGTGACAAGAAAATAGGCAATTGCATAAAACTGTGCAAAAAAACAGCTGACGTAATTTCTACGTCAGCTGTTAGTTTTAAATTCAGCGCTTTATCTTGTCTGTAAGCTTGCGCACGGCATCTATGAAGCCGCGCAGCTCGCGGTTTGAGCGCCCCTCGCAGCCGCGCACGGCCTGCATAAGCGCATCGGCAGCGTTCAGAAGCTCGGTGAACAGCGGATTGACCCTGCGCTCGGCCGACGGAGCCTTCGACGCCTTGACAACGGGCTTGCCCTGTGTCACGACGGTGAAGCGGCCTGCGGCAATGTCAAATTCCGTGCCGCTGTACGGCGCAAATGCGCGGTAGCCAAGCTCATTGTTGAGGCAGGCAGTGAAGCTGTCGGCGCTTTCGGGGTCGCCGTGATTGACGAAAACAAGCTCCGGCTTTTCGGAAAAGCCCTCGAGCCACGCGATCAGGCCGCGCTTGTCGGCGTGTCCGCTGACGCCGGGGAGCGAGGATATCTCGGCCCTGACCTCAATCTCCTCATTGAAGAGCTTAACCTCCTTTGCGCCGTCGTGCAGCGCACGGCCGAGCGTTCCGACCGCCTGATAGCCCACGAACAGCACAAGGCTTTCCGGCCGCCACAGATTGTGCTTGAGGTGGTGGCGTATGCGGCCTGCGTCGCACATGCCGGATGCGGAGATTATGACCTTGGGCGTTTTGTCCTCGTTTATCGCCTTGGATTCCTCCTGGCTCACGGCAAGGTGAAGTCCGGGGAAGCAGAGGGGATTTTCGCCCGAGCGGATAACGGCCTGCATTTCTTCGTCAACATAGCTCGAGTCGCACTGCAAAAACACGCTCGTTGCCTCGATGGCGAGGGGACTGTCAACGTAAACGGGGAAATCGGGATGCCCCGTTACAAGGCCGCGATTTTTGATCTCGCGGATAAAATACAGCATCTCCTGCGTCCTGCCGACGGCAAACGAGGGGATAACGACGTTGCCGCCGCGGTCGAGCGTGCGCTGGATGCAGGCGGAAAGCCCGGCAATATAATCGGGGCGCTCGTCGGAGTGGTTGCGGTCGCCGTAGGTGGATTCGATTACGAGGTAATCGGTTTTGTCGATATGCTTCGGGTCGCAGAGTATCGGCTGATCGAGGTTTCCGATATCGCCGGAGAAAACTATCTTTTTCTCGCAGCTGCCCTCCTTGAGCCAGATCTCGATGGCTGCCGAGCCGAGCAGATGCCCGACGTCGGTGAAGCGTATCGTGACCGATTCGTTCACCTGGATCTCGCTGCCGTATTCGCAGGGGCGCAGCAGCGTCATGAGCCCCACTACGTCGTTAAGATCGTAAAGCGGCTCGACGGGACCTTCGCCCCGTCGCATGGCCTTGCGCGATTTCCACTCGGCCTCTGACATTTGAATGTGTGCACAGTCGCGCAGCATGATATCCAAAAGCGCGCAGGTCGCCGCAGTGGCGTATACCGCGCCGCGGAAGCCGTTTTTATAAAGCAGCGGCAGAAGCCCCGAGTGGTCGATGTGCGCGTGGGTGACCAGCACAAAATCAAGAACGCCCGCCGCGACCGGCAGCTCCTGATTTTCAAAAAGGTCCTTGCCCTGCTCCATACCGCAGTCGATAACACCTTTTTTGTCGCCGACTTCGAGAAGAGTGCAGCTGCCTGTGACCTCATGGGCAGCGCCTAAAAATGTTACCTTCATGCTTCTGACCTCACAGCTCGGGCGTCCACCCGTCGGCAAAGCCTGCGTCGGCCTTGGGCTTTGTAAGCTCAACATAGTAGCCGGCATAGGTCAGATCCATGTACGGCAGCACGAAGAACTGCACCAGAACACCGAAGCCGACAACGCCGATTATCTGTGCGATGATCGACGGTCCCATTGCTCCGGCAAGCCATTCGCTGATCGAATCGGCAATGCCGACAAGCAGCGCCCAGCCGAAGAAGGTAATATCCATCCAGAACAGCTCGCCCTTGTGGCCGACCATAAGGCGCTTGCTTTCCGATATGCATTGCAGTGCGCTCATCTCCGGGTGCTCAAGCAGCAGATACAGCGCCATGCGGTAGCGATACATTGCGATTATGCCGGGAACGAGGAGCAGCAGCGACCAGAGGAAAATGAATATGCCCTCGAGGATGTACAGCCAGATGACGCGGAAGAACATGCCGAACGCGTCGAAAAGGTTCCAGTAGCTTGCCTCCATGCCGCGCACTGTGCGCAGGCAATAGATCGTGAAGCCGGCGCCGATCATAAGCGCCACTATGCTGACCGCAAGATTCAGCAGAGCCGCGCCCGGCGAGGGCATAGCCTGCTCGATCGCGTAGGCAAACTGATCGGGATCGATGCTGCCGTATGCTCCGTCGATGCCGAACTGCTCGTAAATCGACTGAAGCTCAAACGTTGATCCGCCGACAAGCTTATACGAAAGGAAGCCGAGCACCGCAACGATGAGAAGATATATGATAGCGGTGACAACGGGCTTGGGTTGGGCAGTGCGAATGAGGTTTTTCGACTGCGCTTTCAATTGCTTTCTGTCCATGTGTCAGACCTCCTGATAGTTATGCTGCAATTATATCATCATATGCCGCAAAATAACATAGCCATGTCAAAAAAATATTAAACTACGACAGCTTCTCCGGTTCAAAGCCGCTTCCGTTGAAGTACCACAGCTCGTCAAAGCCGCAGCTGCGCGCTATCTGCTCGCACTGCTCGAAGGCGCAGCATATGCTGCTTGCCGAGTGCGAGTCCGAACTTATCACGATGCGTCCGCCGATATCGTGCAGGTGGCGCAGAAGCTCCGGTGAGGGGTAGGGCGTCGTCCTGTAGCCGCGGCTTATTGCGCCCGTGTTCATCTCGAATATTTTTCCGGCGGCATTGAGCGTCTCCATCGCGGCAAAGGCAGCGTCGCGGTACCATGCGCTTTGCGTGTCGTACAGAGCGCCCTGCTCGTTGTATTTCGTCAAAAGGTCGAAGTGGCCGACGATGTCAACCTCGGGTATCTGAGCCATAGATGCGTAGTTTGCAAAAAACACATCAGCGGCCTTCTCGGCCCCGCCGAAGTGCTCGATGAGCGCAATTGCCCGCTCGCGCGTGGAGTCAACATAGAAGCCGTCGAGCACATGTCCCGAGCCGATGATATATTCGTAGCCGTCGAAATTTTTCTCGGCCGCGGCGTCGTATTCAAGACCGGTGTACAGTGCGATCTTTTCGGCGTATTTCACCTTCAGGCGCTGCATCTCGGCCTTGAAGGCGGCCTCTTTTTCCTTGGGCGTGCACCAGTCCTCGCCGTCCATCGGAGCGTGCGCGCTTATGCCCAGTGAGCTCAGCCCGTGCTCCATTGCCGCGCAGACCATCTCCTCGGGTGTGCTCGCCCCGTCGTCAAACGTCGTGTGGCAATGCAGATTTTGTTGTACCATAGCTTTTCTCCTGTGTGTCGATTTATCAGGCCTATGTTAGCATATCGCCGCCCGACAGGCAAGAAAAAGTCCGCCGCGATCGCTCGCAGCGGACGGATAATTGAATGTGAAGAATAATATAAACAAAAACTCCGTCCTCAAACGAGAACGGAGTCTTGGCTTTGTCTAAGCCACATGAAAAAGATATTTTCGGCATTTCAGCGGTGGGATTCGAACCATCGAAATCGTTTTTATTTTGATTGACATCATTGCTCCACCTCCGCTTCCACTTCGAGCCCGCCGATGAAAACCACCTTGATTTTATCCTTGGATTCTACGATCACACATTGCAGGATTTTTCGGATGATCTCATTGTCGAAGGTCAGCGGGTGATTTTTCATACCATCGAGGATGGTAAAAATCTGCTCCAACCGTGACTTGGTACTTTTGCGATGCTGTTCGGCGGCAATGTATTCTGCCAGCCTGTTTTCAAGCATCCTCTTTTCGCTCATCATCGCTTCGATGCGTGGATCGGTGAGCAGGCTTTCGGGATTTTCGGCAGTTACGGTGTTCAGGATTCCACCAAATTCCTTATCGATTTGTGCGATGCGGATTTGAATATCAACGCTTTCGTCCTCACCCGTTTCAGCGCCAAGCCCTATTTGGATATGCATTTTCAATATTTGCAGAATGTCGGGATTGCTTTTTGCTGTTTTTAATATAGCATTCATAATCGCTTTTTGCAAGGGGGATTCTTCTATGGTCGGTGAGTGGTGACAGTATTTTTTGCCGTAGTCAAGGCGGTTGATACAGCGCCATACAATTCTCTTTTGCCCACCTGCCGTCCAAGTGCACCGGCGGTAGGGCGTTCCGCATTCTCCGCAGATAAGCAGTTCGGTGAGTGCGTACTTTCCGCAGTATTTGCCTTGCTCGGTTGTCGTGCCGATCTGTTTAACCTTGCGTTTCGAAGCTCGCCTTGCCAGTTCCTCCTGTACCTGTGCGAAGGTGTCGGCATCGATGATTGCCGGATGATTGTTCTCTACATAATACTGCGGTCGTTCACCACCGTTGATACGCACCTTTTTGCTGATACAGTCCTCGACATAGGTTTTGCCCAGCAGAGCGTCACCCTTGTATTTCACATTGGAAAGGATAGACTGTATCACTCCGGGCTGCCATACGGCTTTTCCCATCGGCGTGGGAATGCCGTTTTTAGTCAGTCCATCGGCAATCTGTTGCAGGCTGCTACCGGCGAGAAATTCCGTATAGATTCGCCGTACTGTTATCGCCTGTGCAGGATCAATTTCCGGTTTTCCGTCTGCACCCTGACGGTACCCGAGGAAGGATTTATAGGAGAAGGACACATTGCCTTCCTTTGCGCTTTGCGCCTTGCCCCATGCTACATTGTGGCTGATGTTTTCGGATTCGCTCTGTGCGATAGAGCCATATATGGAGATGTAAAACTCAGAGGCAGGATCGATGCTGTGCAAATTTTGTTCTTCAAAGTACACATCCACCTTGATTTCCCGCAGCATTCGTGTGATCTTGATGCAGTCGAGGGTATTTCGGGCAAATCGGCTGATGGATTTGACGATAATCATATCTACCCGGCCTCGTTTGCATTGGCGGATCAGTTTATTAAATTCGTCACGTTTTTTCATACTGGTGCCGGTGATACCTTTGTCGGCGTAAATGCCTACCAGCTTCCAGCCGGGTTCTCTGTGAATCCGTTCTGTGTAGTGGTTCACCTGATTCTCATAACTGTTAAGCTGTTCGTCCTGCTTGGTGGACACTCGGCAGTAAGCGGCTACCCGTTTGGTAATGCTTTGTGTGCTGTGCGCATTCACCGGCTGTATAGTCGGAGCAATGGTGCGTACTCTCTTTTGCAATATGGGTGCTGTCTGTTGCATCGTTTTTCTCCTTTCTGATCTGCTGACCGTTTTTAAGGGTGAGGCTGACCGCTTTGTCGGCATGGAGTGTAATGGCAGAGGCTATTTTCATTGTTAGTTCTCCGTCATAGTAAGAGAGCGACCTTGTTCTTTGCAAGGTCGCTCTTATCATCTCTGTGATACGCTGGGTGGTATCTAAAGTTTCATACACCAGCGAAGCGTATTCAAATATTCTGTTTTTCAGCGGCTCTTTCTCGATTGCAGGACTGTCAAGCATCCGACCGATTTCATTCTTTAATCGGATGACTTCTACGGGCGGCTCAGTCGGTGTTGGATCACCTTGCAGAATGTTTGGTTTAGCAATGAGATAGTTGATGCATTCGGTGATTGCCGAGAGAAACGCATCGTCTGAGATTTTGATAACTTCATCGCAGCTTTTGCATACCCACTTTTCTTGGTAAGTGGTGCGGCTGTCATGCTTGCGCTGCATCGGTTCTCCGCATTTCTCACAGAGAACCGGAAGCTGCAGCTTGAAAATATCTGCTGTGCGGTCGAGGGATTTCTGTGTGTTTCGGGAGGCTCTGACTGCCTGTGCTTTGTCATATACGCTTTGCTCTATGATGGGAGGATAGCTGTCGCTGCCGATGTAGCGTTTATCCTCAATGATGCGTTTCAGACGGGCTTTGTTCCAGCCTGTTGTTCCGGACAGATATTCCACCTGCCGTTCATTCAGGCTTTGTGCAATCTTTAATAGGGATTGCCCGTCCAAATAATCGGAAAATATATCTTGAACCGCTTGGCTTTCGGTTGAGTGAAAGATGATTTTGCCGTTCTCCATCATGTAGCCGAAGGGGATGTTTCGTGTTTTCATATCATGCGCTCCTTTCCTCGAATTTCTCGGTGAGCGTCAGTCCACCGGCGAGGCGGAAACGCAGCGTGTTCCTGCCGATTACGGTAATATTCTCCACGATTTGTCCGAACAAGTCCGCATCAAAGCTGTCCGTTGGAACATATTCGGCAATGGTGTCGTTTAATTCTTTCAGAGATTCAATGATTTCATCATCCTCATCCTCTGTCAATATGCGGCGGCGTTCTGAACGAAGCTCGCTGACCTTTCGGTCAAGTTCGCCCGATCTGGAGGCATACTCGGCATGATTGAGAACGCCGTTTTTGTAAAGCTGGGCAACCACAAGGCTCTGCGCATTGACATCAGCGATTTGGCGATTGAGCTGATACACCTGTTCGCCGCTTGTACTGGTTCGGCTCTGCAGCTTTTCAAGCTGTCTTATTAAATCGCCCAGCAGTTCTTCTCGGTTTTGCGCGAGTTTATCGCTCATCCGTATGAACGCGGACATCACGGCATCCTCCCGGACTCTGTCACCAGCGCACTCGGTTCTGCCTGCCGCTTTGTATGAGCAGAGCCAATATGCTGTTCCGTTCACTACCTGCCTGCGGTAATTGTGACCGCAGACCGGGCATTTCAGCATACCGCTGAATGAGTAACGGTTTTTCGGGACATGATTGCCTTTCGATTTGCTTTTTTGCAGTTCCTGCGCCGCCTCATAGGTTTCTCTGCTGACGATGGCGGGATTGCTGTTCTCCACATAATACTGTGCCTTTTCGCCTCGGTTTCTCTTTTTGGTAAAGGGCAGGCTTTCGGTGGTGTAGCTCTTTTGGAGCAGGCAGTCACCCATATACCTCTCGTTGTTGAGGATATAGTCAATGGTGAAGAGATGCCATGTTTTCTGCCCGTACCGTTTGGGAACACCGTCTGCGTTGAGCTGATTGGCAATGGCTTGCTTGCCGCAGCCCTGCAGGTAGAGATGAAAAATCCGGCGCACAACCTGCGCCTCCGCTTCATTGATTTGAAGCTCGCCGTCTTTAAGATCGTACCCATAGGCGGCTCGGCAGCAGTTGAAATCGCCGGATTCCATTCTTTTTTGATAGCTCCACCGCATATTCTCGGATATGGTTTCCGATTCCCGCTGTGCGGCAATGCCGGGAAAGGTCATCATCAGTTCGAGGTCAATGGTGGCAGTATCGATGCCCTGCTCCTCGAAGTAGATGCTGACGCCCATTTCTTTCAGTGCTCTTGTCACCGTTAACAGTTCGGCAGTATTGCGGGCGAAGCGGGATACGGTCTTGGTGATGATGCGGTCGATCTTTCCTTTCTTACAGTCCCGAATCAAGCGGTTGAAATCATCCCGCTTGTCCATGCGTGTGCCGGTGATGCCTTCATCGGCATAAATGTCCACCAGCTCGTATTCGGGATGTTCCGCAACGTATTCTGTATAATGCTTGACCTGCGCTGCGAAGGAATGGAGCTGATCCTCGGAATTGCTGGATACCCGTGTGTAGGGCGCTAATCGCAGGATTCGCTGTTCCTGTTTTCCGGCTGTCAGCTCGGTAATTGTTTTTCCCATGCTGTTCTCCTTTCTGCGGATTCTTCCTCTTTCCATATTACCGCTTTCTCTGCGGCAACACGAAGGATACCACATGAGTTCGCATACATCCAGCGAGAATAGCGAGAATTAAAGGAAAAGACATAACTTTTTTTGCGGATCATAATGTTCCGCCTGCAGTTGTGCGATATTGCGGTATTCCGTTTCTGTAATCAGCTTCATGGACAGCAGAAGGCGAAGCATATTCAGCCCGTAGGCAAGTGAGGCGTGGTCTTTGCCTAATAGATTTTTCATCATAACAGCACCTCCATGCATTTGACACCGAGGCTAGTGATGAGAGCGTGATCAACTTTTCCCATTGTATCCTTATTCAGTTTACCGGCATAATCGCCAAGCCTTGTTTTATCTATAGTCCGAAGTTGTTCCAGTAGGACGATGGACGGCGTTTTCAGTCCATCGATGGTAATCTTAACATGGGTGGGAAGCCCCGCTTTTTCTCTTTTACTTGTAACGGCCGCCACAATAGTGGTGGGGCTATATTGATTGCCCTTGTCGTTTTGCAGCACAAGGACGGGACGGAAACCGCCCTGCTCGCTTCCAACAATAGGCGATAGATCGGCGTAATAAATCTCGCCGCGTTTTACCTGTTTCATCTGTGTTCCTCCGTATATTAAGTAAAAACGGCCGTCTGTCGTGTTTTGGGCAGGCGGCCGCGGTATTGTTTTGTATCAATCGTTTTGCGTGTCTATCCGATATTTGAACCACGCCGTCCCTCGGATATACGGGAACACACCCACCGGTCATGCATTTGACCTCATTGGAATCTCACCACCCCCAGGATCGCTGCGGGACGCCCTCCTTTGCTGCGACGGTTTTATCACGCTCGGCTTTAGGACTGGACGCAAGTACCTTTAATGCCTCTGCCTGTTATCGCCTTCGCGGTGGGTGCGCCACAGCGTCTGAGTATTATCTCATATGGCTTGCCGGTTTTGCCAGCAGCAGAGGGGAAGTAATGGGTATGCTGTGCTATTCGGTTGTCAAGGAACAAAAGAGAGATTTTTCTCCCTCACTATTCCTCCACAACACGAAAAGGCTAAAACGAAACGCCCTCAAAAAAATTTTTTACGAATTTCTCAAACTGCCGCTTGTATTTGCGGATAACTTGCTCGGATACGCCGTACTTTTTTGCCATTGCCGCTGTGCAGGATTTCTTTTTTTCGGCGAGATAATACGCCAGCAGATCCACAGCCCATGGTTTCCACGCAAAAAGCTGCTTTTCCAGCTCATCCATGATTTCCCGCTCTGCCTGCGAAAGCTTGTACGGGTCATCGCGGTCCACTGTCGGAAAATGTTT
>ERZ779877.1032-NODE-1032-length-26372-cov-3.822700_pt1 | contig 26372 bp, 24 predicted proteins | sample MGYA00511556_ERZ779877 | MGnify/ENA primary metagenome ERZ779877 (study PRJEB29588, sample SAMEA2159338) | human gut metagenome | biome: human gut; feature: human-associated habitat; material: faeces | place: Denmark | collected 2008/2010 ...
AGCCTAGCCCGCCAATACCCCCAAACGGACATCACGGTGCTGAGCCGCCCCTTCGTACAGCCCCTGTTCGGAGGGATGCCTGCCAACGTCCGTTTCCGTGGTGTTGACCTGAACAACTACAAAGGCCTGGGAGGATTGATACGCCTCTTCCGCGAACTCCACCGCGAGGGCTACGACACCGTGGCCGACCTGCACGACGTGCTCCGCGGCAAGGTGATCCGCACCCTCTTCCACCTGTCGGGAGCCCGCACCGCCCACATCGACAAAGGCCGGCGCGAGAAGCGTGCCCTGGTTCGGGACGGAGCATCGGCCCACCAACCGCTCCCCACCTCGTTCGCCCGCTACGAAGCCGTATTCAGCCAACTGGGATTACCCGTCCACACCACCTTCCGCTCCATCTATGGCGACGGGCAGGGCGACCCGGCTCTCTTCCAGGATATTACCGGCTTGCCCGACGGCAAGCCGTGGATAGGCATCGCCCCCTTTGCCGCCCATCGGGGCAAGATATTGCCCGCCTCCACCACCGAGACACTCATTGCCCATCTGGCAGAACGCAGTGATTGCCGGGTCTTCCTCTTCGGAGGCGGCAAGGCCGAAACGCCCCAATTGGAGAAATGGGCAACCACTTACCCAAACGTCACCTCACTGGCCGGCAAACTGAAACTGAATCAGGAACTGGCACTGATGAGCCACTTGCAAGTGATGGTTTCCATGGATTCGGCCAACATGCACCTGGCTTCGCTCACCGCCACCCCCGTCGTCTCCGTATGGGGAGCCACGCATCCCTACGCCGGTTTCATGGGCTGGTACCAGAGCATTGAAAACGCCGTGCAGACAGACCTGCCCTGCCGCCCCTGCTCCGTCTTCGGCAACAAGCCCTGCCGCCGCGGCGACTATGCCTGCCTGACGACCCTCCGGGCGGAAGACATCATCCAAAAAATAGATTCAATCATCCATCAACCTCAAAAGGAGAACAACGCATGAACTGCTACCTGTCACGCAACTACAAGGACCTGAACGGTGCCGGCAACAAGGCCAAAACCGATATGGAACAGATTATGGCCGCCATGGGGTTCAAGAACATAGGACTAAAACGCACTTTCTACCACAATCAGATCATCTCATTCTTTCTGACACTGGCCGGAGTCATCAAAGCGGTGTGTTGCCTGAGAAAGGGAAACGTGCTGTTGCTCCAATATCCGCTCAAGAAATACTTTGCTTTCCTCTGCAACGCGGCACACCTGAAAGGCTGCAAAGTCATTATCCTGATACACGACCTGGGTAGCTTCCGCCGCAAGAAGCTCACGATTCCCCAAGAAATCAGACGACTGAACCATGCAGACTATGCCATCGCTCTCAATCCAAGCATGCAGAAATGGATGAAGGAGCACGGCTGCACAATGCCTACCGGCAGTCTGGACATCTGGGATTATCTCTCGCAGAGCCATTGTCCGCCCAGTATAGACGTGCCGACATCCTACAAGGTGGTGTATGCCGGTGCACTGAACCGACGAAAGAATGCATTCCTGTACCAGTGGGGGAATTATATCAAACATTATCAGGTTTCTCTGTATGGAACCGAACCTGATGCCAGCTCCATGGATGGCAAAGAACATTTCGACATCAAAGGGTTCGTCCAGTTTGATCAACTTATAGCATCGGCCGACGGCCATTTTGGTCTGGTATGGGACGGCGATTCCATCCAAACTTGTTCAGGTAACTTTGGAGAATTCCTACAATTCAACAATCCGCACAAAACATCCCTATATATCCGTTGTGGATTACCCATTATCATTTGGGACAAAGCAGCCTTGGCACCTTTCATCCTTCGCCATCACATCGGATTCTGTATCAGCGACCTAAAGGAATTAGATACCAAACTGAATTCTCTATCCTCAGAAGAATACCTTCAGATGAGGGCGAACGTACTCCAAATGAACAATGCCCTGTCCGAAGGACATTATTTCAGACAAGCTGTTTCGACAGCCCTTGAAGCCGTCAAACATACTCTGCCTAACGTCTGAACAACAGATAGCGGCAGACTTTAAACAAATGCTTGACGTACAACTCGATCCTACGGCCCAACTTCCTTGTACGCCAACTTCCATAAATGGTATGCAAGGCAAAAGCATCCGGATGAACATCCACTCCCCGGTTACAGGGAGTGAGATAATAACCGGGATAAATCACCACACCGTCCTCCAAATGCTGCTCCGTGTCTTCAGTTTTGTAGCCTCTGGCATAAGCCATGTCCAGCATCACCACCGGAGAAATCGTCAGGTCGTATGTGCCGTCCGGCTTCAGAAAAGGACGCTGGTTATAATAGTCGAACACCGCTTTGCAATAGGCATTCCCTTTCTCTCCCATCAGAAAAGCTGCCTGTAATTGCAACTGCTGGCCAATATGTTCATGAAAGGTGGCAAAGCCATGCTCAGGGATGAACCGGTCAAAGCGTTTCTTCATCAGGATATCACTGTCCATATACACTCCACCTTCCTTGTAGACAGCATAGAAACGGACCACATCGGCAGGCAAAAGCCCACTTACGTGCCGCCAGAGCCTCGTCAATAAAGCGGCAACCGATAGCTTTGGCATCTTCGTACGTCCAACGGCGCACCTCATAATCGGGCAATACCCGTTTCCAACTATCCAGACAAATCTTTATCTCGACCGGAAAAGGATCGTTACTGAACCAACACAGATGGATGATTTTTGGTATCATAACTTTATTCGTTTAAATGTTCTATATCCGTTCACCCAATGCATGAATCCCGCAACCTTCTATTCCATCGCCAGCAACACTCTTTCCAGGTCAAGGCCGGCCGTTCGCCTTTCCACGGAGTCCTGTCAAGATAAGCAAAATAGAGATTACGCCACGGATGAAGGCAGCGTGTACCCCAAGGTTTCCGCTTGGAAGAGAAATGCACAATGACCCGATATTTCAGGATTTCGTCTGATACCGTATCTTCTTCCTGTTCTGTCAGATACCGTTTCCGGCGGAAGAGGTAATCGTGCAGATTGTAACGATAGGGCAACCACAGGACATGCTGATACAACAATGCGTTCAGTACATCCTGATCATGATAAGGAAGAGAAGGATGCTTCTTTACAAAATCCAATGCACGGCCGACAAAGTCCGATTGCCTCAGAAAGTCCAAGTGGAGCAACATGACGCCAGCATTAAAATATATATTGAAACGCGCAGAGTCAATACCCAGCCGGGTGCAATCCTCAGAAATACCCTTATGCACATCTTTCACAACCGCCAAGGCTTTGCCCGCTAAATCACATTTCCACAAATCAGCCAATGCCCCAACGACAATCAGGTCGCAATCCAGATAAAGAACCCGTGAGATGGATGACGGGAGCACCGCCGGGATAAACAATTTACAATAAGCAGCCAGCGACACGTAGGACTGCGTTTCGGGGAAAACATCCAGAAGCAGGGAGTCTATCTCATAAAAATGTATCTGCTGTCCATACCGCTCTTCCACAAGTTCTTGAAGAGATCTCCGATAATCAGCATCCAACCGATTTCCCAACACATGAACGGAAACCTGCCCATCCTTGTTGTTCTCCAACAAAGACGTCAGCATCACGCAACAGTATTTCGCATAATTCGAATCTATGCAACAGGCAATATCTATCATATCGTCTACTTTAACTTCGCAAAAATAAGAAAAGGCGGGCGCAGAAGCAAATGAAAACAAGGTTTTCAACAGGAAATCGTTGCAAAAGTACAGGGCTATCGTTCGTACTAATGAAACAAATGCTAACTTTGCAAAAGAAAAAGTTAGACCACTACGGAATGGCAAAAAATGCAGATGTCCCCAACCTCGTAAAGGTCGTCATACCCATGTATACGACCCAAATCAGTTCTTTCGAGAAACTTTCTCTACAAAGAGCCTGCCAGATGCTGCATGCCTATCCGCTGGTCGTCATCAAGCCCCGATCACTGGATTTGTCTCCTGTATTGAAAAAATACCCCGTTCTGACGACAGAAGAGTTCGACGACGACTATTTCCGAAGCATTGCCGGCTATAACCGCCTTATGCTTTCCGAAGAGTTCTATCGACGCTTTGAGGACAACGAATACATCCTCATCTGCCAGTTGGATGCCTATATATTCAGAGACGAACTGACTGAATGGTGCGAGAAAGGTTATGACTATATCGGCGCCCCCTGGCTGGTACGTCCCATATACCGTTCTTTCCCGATGAAACAATACCGCTGGCTGTTCCGTTCGGCTGCCACGCGTGCCACAGACTTCAAAGTAGGTAACGGAGGCCTCTCCCTGCGCAAGGTAAGCAGTCATCTGAAAGCAGTTCAACAGTTGAAAGATGTTATTGAAGATTTTTTGCGCCACACCAAGAATCACGTTTTCAACGAAGATGTTTTCTTTGCCGTCGAAGTCAACAGGCATGGGCTGAACTTCTCCTACCCATCCTATACGGAAGCCTTGAAATTCAGCTTCGATAAATACCCGGAATTATGCTATAAACTGAATCACGAACAACTACCCTTCGGATGCCACTCCTGGTTTAAGAAGAAAATGTTCAAATTCTGGTCGAAAATAATAAAATCCAATCAATGAAACGATTCAGCATCAAACGAATTATATACAAGTTAAAGGCATGTTATTTCAGGGTAGCAGAGCTATGCTCTCCTTCCCGCATCAACAACGCCACCGAAATTCCTATCATTATCAACAACTTCAACAGACTCAGTACTCTGAAAGAGCTTCTGACCTCATTGGAGCAAAGGGGATACAATAACATCCATATTCTGGATAACGCCAGTACCTATCCACCTCTTCTTGCCTATTACAAGACTTGCCCATACGAAGTTATCTTTCTAAGGAAAAACTTGGAATTCAAAGCTCTATGGAAATCCAAAGAAAACAGGAAACGCTTCTGCCACGACTATTACATTTACACAGACTCAGACGTTACCTTGAGCGAGCACTGCCCAGATGATGTCGTCAAACATTTATGGACATTACTCAAGGGACACTATAAATACGCGGCCAAAATCGGACTCTCCTTACAAATAGACGACTTGCCCGACTGCTATGCTCATAAAGATAAAGTAATACAATGGGAGCAATCCTTCTTCAAAAACGAAAACAAGGACCATCTGTATCCTGCACCTGTCGACACCACATTCGCCCTATACCGTCCGCGGGTAGGACTTAGCAGGAGCCGTTCGGTCGAATCTTACCGCACAGCCGCCCCCTATTCACTTCGGCATCTACCATGGTACACCGACTCCAAACATTTGTCTGAAGAGGAACAATATTATATCAACCAATGCAAGCATGCTACCAGCTGGACTTCAAAACACTAAAGTTCGAGCCTGAATTTCAGTTCATGCCGCTTCATATAACGTTTCCAGAACTTGCGACGATAATACAACACACGTTCTACGCAAAAGTGCACATCTCCTCCCCTGGCCAATGCATAATCTTTGGCCAGCTGGACGAAAAATTCCTTCTGCCCCCACAAACGGGCAAAATTGGCACAGCCCTTGTCCAAACTGACCTTGCCAAAGTTCATTCGATTGATATCTATCAACGAGAAATGATATACACCCTCCACGTCATCAAACAAAATGTTACCCGGCGAATAGTCACGATGAAAAATACCTGCCTCATGCAAAGAAGCTGTATAACGGGCAAACGCCTCTACCACATCCCTACAATCTTCAATAGAAGCATCACCAAATTCATAGAAGTTTCTGGAATAAGGACATTGCAGACTCACAAAATAGGAATAATGGAGCAAACCACCTTTCCGTTCTTCTATATAGGCAATCGGTTCCGGTGTCTCAAATCCTTTCGCCAATAGTTTTTCTGGATATATATAAGCCCGTTTACCCTTGGACTTACGAAAAAAAGTATAGACTATCTTGTTGAAGAATGAAGGTACGCCATAACGTTTTACGTTTATGTCATAACCATCCACTATGATGCGTTTAATCACATTCCTCCTCTGATATAACACAACACCTTCACTTTCAAACCGCTGAGGCAGTTCGTGCAAAAAAGCAGACAATGCTGCATATTTCGGATTTATCACATTTTTAATCATATCAAACAAGTCTATTCAAGTTACAAAAATAGGAATAAAACCCAATACGACATACAGAAAAAGCACGTAATACAAAAAAAGAGTTACCTTTGCCCCAGTAAATCCTCAAACCACATGAAAGTTATAGTCGACGACAAAATCCCGTTTATCAGAGAAGCGCTGGCCGGCATTGCTGACGAAGCCGTCTACGTGCCCGGCAAGGACTTCATGCTGGCCATGGACGCTGCTTCCTCCGAGTGGAAGAGCCCCAAGGGCAAGGGCTTCTACAAGCTGCCCAAGGCGGGCACCGAGTACACCTCCAGCGAGCTGATCGCCCACTGGAAGAGTCTGGTGGAGAAGTACCCCATCATTTCCATCGAGGACGGTCTGGACGAAGAGGACTGGGAGGGCTGGCAGGAGATGACCCGCGAGCTGGGCGGCAAGGTCCAGCTGGTGGGCGACGACCTGTTCGTCACCAACACCGAGCGCCTGGCCAAAGGCATCCAGCTGGGTGCCGGAAACGCCATCCTGATCAAGCTGAACCAGATCGGTTCGGTCTCTGAGACTCTGGAAGCCATCAAGATGGCCCACAAGGCCGGTTACACCGCCATCAGCTCGCATCGCTCCGGTGAGACCGAGGACACCACCATCGCCGATATCTCCGTTGCGGTGAACGCGGGGCAGATCAAGACCGGCGCGCCGTCAAGGACTGACCGCGTCGCAAAGTACAACCAGCTGCTGCGCATCGAGGAGGAGCTTTTTGACGTGCCGCAGTACCCCGGCAAGGACGCGTTCTTCTCAATAAAGTAACAGCAAAAATCCAAATATAAATAAGCCGCCGCGTATTTCTTTACGCGGCGGCGATTATAAAGGAACTGGATACATAATGATATACCACGAATTCAAGGAGCTGAAGCTCTCTTCTCTCGGCTTCGGCACGATGCGTCTCCCGCTCATTCCCGGCGGAGGAGAGCAGGACATCGACCAGGAGACCCTCGACCGCATGGTCGACTGCGCCATTGCGGGCGGGGTCAATTACTTTGACACGGCCTATCCCTATCACGGCGGCTGCTCCGAGCTTGCCATAGGCAAGTCCCTTGCGCGCTATCCGCGGGAGAGCTTTTATCTTGCCGATAAGTTCCCCGGACATCAGATCGTCAAGGGTGTGAAGAAGCTCGACCCCGAAACGATCTTTGAGGAGCAGCTCAGAAAGTGCGGGGTAGAGTACTTCGACTTCTACCTGCTGCACAACATCAACGAGCACTCCATGAGCTATTACGGCAACCCCGAGAACAAATACCTTGATTACTTCCTTGAGCAGAAGGCGAACGGCCGCATAAAGCACCTCGGCTTTTCCTGCCACAGCGCCGCCGAAGGACTTGAGCAGTTCCTGCAGATGTGCGGGGACAAGATGGAGTTCTGCCAGATACAGCTCAATTATCTTGACTGGACTCTCCAGAACGCCAAGAAGAAGTGTGAAATTCTCAAGGCTCACGAGCTGCCCGTCTGGGTCATGGAACCGGTCAGGGGCGGCAGGCTCGCAAAGCTCGATGATGAGACCGAGGCCGCCATGCGCGCCGCGCGCCCGGATGAGAGCACCCCGGCATGGGCATTCCGCTGGCTCCAGACCGTGCCGCAGCCGACGATGGTGCTCAGCGGCATGACGAATCTTGCCCAGATGCAGGACAACATCAAGACCTTTTCCGAGGAAAAGCCGCTCAGTGACACTGAGTTGGGCATCGTCTACGGTGCCGCGGAGAAGCTTGCGAAGTTCGTCCCCTGCACCGGCTGCCGCTACTGCTGCGCCGGTTGCCCGAAGAAGCTGGATATCCCGAACCTCATCAATCTCTATAACGACATCATCGTGTACTCCAACATCAATCCCATCGCCCGCTACGGCGCTCTCCCCGAGGATAAGCGCGCAGATGCCTGCATCGGCTGCGGCCAGTGTACCCGCGCCTGCCCGCAGAAGATCGACGCACCCGAGGTAATGAAGAAGCTTGCTTCCGAGATTGCGTCAAAGCCGACATGGGAGCAGATGTGCAAGGAGCGCGAAGCCGCCGCGGAAGCTGCGAAGAAGAGATAAGTTTTCCGTTTATAACAAGCTAAAAGGCGTTGGAAAAAGTCTCAGGACTTTTTCCAACGCCTTTTGTATAAAACCTCTGCTTAAAGGCAAAAATAGGGTCGTAACCCAAAATTAAACGGAGGTTTGTAACTATGAGCAGCAACAGCTCCGGCAAAAAGCTGGAGGGATTCTTCACAGGCAAGGGCTTCTACATAGTCCTTTTCCTGTGCGCCGCTGTCATCGGTGTTTCCGCATGGATGATGGCCGCCGGAAATGAGGCTATGGATGACCTTAACAAGACCAACAACGCAAGCTTTGACAACAAGCGCGTGGAGACTATCATAATCCCGCCCGAGAAAACCGCCGCGGCAGAGCCCGTGAGCACTCCACTGCCCGTCATCGCCGGGGACGCAAAGACTCCCGCCGACACGCAGACGCAGGACGAAACAGAGCAGGTCTGGCGCGAGGGCGATGTCAAGCCCGTCGAGGTGCCGATGTACGTCTGGCCGGTGCAGGGCGAGCTTGAGCGCACCCACAGCACAGACAAGCTCGCCTACGATGTGACCATGCGCGACTGGCGCACCCATGAGGGTATCGACATCGAGGCGGCGATCGGCAGCACAGTCTCCGCGTCGCACGCGGGCTCTGTCGAGAGCGTCGTGGACGATGACTTCTACGGCACCGTCGTTACCGTGAACCACGGGGACGGCTCCTGCACGGTATACGCGAACCTTGCCGAGCTTCCCGCTGTGAGCGTCGGCGACTGGGTAGAGCCGGGCGACGTCATCGGCGCTGTCGGCGCGACCGCGCTGTGCGAATCCGGTCAGGGTACGCACCTGCACTTTGCGATCTACGTCGACGGCAGCTGCGTCGATCCTCTGATCTATCTCCCCGCGTAATAACAGATCAAAAAATACTGGTACGCTTCACAGCGTGCCAGTATTTTTTCCGTTACCGTTTCTTTGTGGTCGTGTCCTCCTCGACATCGACGAGCACCCACGTCGTGTTGTCTGGCGTGTAGTTATCGACCACGGGGACGAGCCTGTCATAGACATTGCCTATCTCCGTGCTGCCGGCCATGTCCTCGATATTATACGTGTAGATGAACTTATCCGTTTTCAGATATACCCTGTCGTACACCTTCATGAACAGGCGCGCGTTCTGTCCGGTGCTCTCATCGGTCTTTGCGAGCGCAGTACGCGAGTCAACATATATCGACAGCAGCTTTTCCCTGTCACTGAGCTTATCGGCAACGTTCAGCGCAAAGCCGCAGACTGCCGTCTCCGGGCTGCGCGGCGTGGAAATTTCGCTCGTATAGGTGAGATTCACAGTCTGATCCTCGGGGAAGGTCGGGAACGCGACGTCCGCCAGCACCACCTCGTCAAAGCCGAGATCGTACAGCTCCTGCACCATCTCCGCGACCCACTGCCTGACCTGCGGATTATACGGGTCGAGCCAGCTGCCGGTATCGTCCCGGTAGTTCGTGCCGATCTCCGTATGCAGGCTGAAGAGCGCCGAGGACGACGAGAGGCGCTCATCGATGCAGCAGCTTATCTGCGCGACGAGGTATATATCTCGATCCTTGAGGGCGCTGATATAATCGGGCATGGCGGCCGTTCTGTCATTCTGCGGGCTGAGGCCGTAGGCCTCGGCAAGGCTGCTGTGCGACTCCCACAGATACTCGCCCGTGCGCGGCTTCATCTCCAGCACCAGTGCGTTTCCGCGCACCAGACGCGCGGCGTACTCGTTGAGCTTCTCCTGCGTGATGTTCTCCGCCGGGACAAATATCGCGCGCAGCTCCGGTACATTCTCTCCAACGGATGCCTGAACTGTCGAATAATCCGGCGCGTCGAAAACGATGTTCGCATCTACCTTCTCGAAGTTCACGACCTCGTTGCCCTGGCTGTCCACGGTGACCTGCTTGCTCCCGTCGTCAAGGATCGGCAGCTCGACCGAGACGCCGTCCTTCGTGATGACGGCGTACTTCTGCATCCCGTAGAAGGTGACGAGCGTCACCGACACGAGCGCCAGCAGCACTATAAAGGGTATGATCGCAAGGTTTTTCTTTTTGCGCCGGCCCTTGTAAAATTCCTGTACTCTTGCCAAATTTTAATCCTCGATCATGGAAATGCGGCGGATGTGCCGCTCGTCATTGGAAAAGGGCGTGTCAAGGAAGGTGTCGGCTATCTTGAGCGCCAGCCCCTCGCCGACGACTCTCGCGCCCATACAGAGAACGTTCGCATCATTGTGCTGACGCGTTGCCTCGGCGGAGAAGCAGTCCCCGCACAGGGCGGCTCTAATGCCGCGGACCTTGTTCGCGGTCATGGACACGCCGATACCCGTGCCGCAGATGATGATGCCCCTGTCGCACTCGCCGGATGCCACAGCATTCGCGACCGCCTTTGCGTATACGGGATAATCGCAGGATGCGCTGCTGTAGGTGCCGAAGTCCTTATATTCAAGCCCTCTTTCGCTGAGGTGCTCCATCAGTTTTTCCTTAAGCTCGAAGCCGCCGTGATCGCTGCCTATCGCTATCATATCCATACCTCCTGAGGTAATACTGTCTATTCAGCTTATATATTGTACCACCTGAGCGCAAAAGGTTCAAGTAAATCATATTTATATATTACTCCCGTGGTATTGCCGATTTGTAAACATTGCGCCCGGACTATTGACATCGTCTGCCTAAATTCTTAAAATATGTTCATATTCAGAGCGCCGGGGCTCTTTCCGGCAAGGGGTGCAAAATGAGGGACAAGCTTCGCAATCTGTTTTCCGGACGTCAGGGCATGGACGAGCTGGCAAAGTTCCAGTTCTGGTTCGGTCTCGCAGGGTTTCTGATAGGCTGTTTCCTGCCCGGTTTTCTGGGTAGATTATTTATCTGGCTCGGTATCTTTTCGCTGATCTCCGCCTTTGTCCGCGCTTTCTCGCGGCAGCTCGACCGGCGCGAGATGGAAAACCGCGCGTACCTTGCTTATCTCGACCGCTGGAAGAACAAGTACGCCGCGTGGAAAGACCGCTTCTCCCAGCGCAAGAGCTACCGCTTCTTCAAATGCCCCGGCTGCGGCACATATATCCGCGTCCCGAAGGGCAAAGGCAAGATACACATAAAGTGCCGCTGCGGCTACACTCTCTACCGCAAGACCTGATATGTTATAAAAACACATCCCAGACGCGTGAGCGCCTGGGATTTTGTTGAACTCCGATGAAAGTCATGGTAAAGTTAAAGTACCAAATAAAAACCGGAGGTACAGGATATGGCAAACAAGATCGGCCCGCTTATAAAGGTCACCTCCTCGGCACGCTGCTTGACGGCGCAAAGGACGCCCTCGGTAAGAAATAAAAAGACTATACAAAATCTGCCCGCCATCCGTTTGGATGGCGGGCATTGTTTTTAGCTCGAATAAATGTTATGCGTGGGCTTCAAACAGATCCTGAGGATTGGTGGCCTCGGTCTCGGCAAGGCGCGCCTCCGCCCACTTGTTGCCCTGGTCGGCGGCTCTGGTGTACCATCTGCCGGCCTCGTCGAGGTTCTGCGTCACGCCGAGCCCCTGCTGATACAGCCAGCCTATCTGCGCCTGACCCTGAGCGTTGCCCTGCTGAGCGGCTCTGTTGTTCCATTCCATAGCCTTCTCATAGTCGGGATCAACACCGCAGCCGTACTGATAGATATAGCCTACCTGAGCCTGTGCGTCGGCGTCGCCCTTTTCACCTGCCTCGGTGTAAAGCTCCAGCGCCTTGGCGTAGTCCTGTGCAATACCGGCATAGCCGCCGAAGTAGTAATCGCCGAGAGCCTTCTTTGCCTTCACGTTGCCGGCGTCGGCAAGGGTCTTTATGCTGTCAAAAGCCTTGGCGTAAAGCTCCTCCGCCTCGGCGGGGATCACCGGAGTTTCAGACTCAGTCTCGTCCTCGCCCTCGGCGGTAACTTCGGCAGCAGCGGCGTCAGCTCCAGCGGTGTCGCCGGTCTCATCGGTCTTGGTGAACACGCCCTCAACGTAGCTGCCGGCAAGCTTCACCATGTCAAACGCAGTGAGGTCAGCGGACGCGGCCTTACCGGCGGCGGCAGCGGCCTTGTCGATGTCCTTATCCGTGCCCTTGCCGTAGGCGTAGCAGTCGGCAAGGTAAGCCTGGATACGGCCGGAGTCCGCGTTCTCGCCACTGTCGGCCTCACCGACGGCGATGAACTTGGCATACATTTCCTTTGCCTTTGCCTCATCTCTCGATGTACCGGTGCCGGTAGCGTAGGCATTGCCCAGCAGGTACATGGCTATCGCGTCGCCCTGATCGGCAGCCTTGGTCAGCTGAGACACGGCCTCTTCACTGTCGGCCTCAACGCCGAGGCCGAAGTAATAGCTCGTGCCGAGCAGCTCCTGCACTGAAGTGATGCCGCTGGTCTCAAGCGCGTCGAGCTTCTCGAATGCGCCGGTGTAATCAGCCTTGTAGAACAGCTCTTCAGCCTCGGCGGCGAGAGTTTCGGGCGCGGGAGTGGGTTCAGCGGTCGGCTCCGGAGTGGCCGCGGGGGCGGCTTCGCCGCAGGCGGCAAGGCTCAGCACCATGGCCAGCAGCAGAACTATTGCAAATGACTTCTTCATTTTATCTTCTCCTTAGTATCTTTCAGCACCTCCGGGAAGTCTCTCCCCTTGGTGCGCTGGTATTATACTTCATAAGGGACTATATTGCAACAGATTATAAATTACTGTTCTGTTAATAATTCAGGCTCCCGGCGAAACCCGGGAGCCTGAATTTATTGGTTTGTTTTGTCTTCCGTATTTACCGGATCAGTCCTTGCCCTTCTTGAGCTTAGGCAGAGCGACTGCGACAGCGCCGCCGGAGACTGCCATGAACACGAGCCACAGGCCGATGTTGCTGTTATCGCCGGTTCTCGGGCTGGAGGCCGCCTGTGCGGTGGTCAGGATGCGGAAGTTGCAGCTGGTCCACTCGCCGCTGGTGGTCTTGACATTGAGGGTGTAGGTCTCGCCTGCGGTGCGGGCATTGAGGAACTTCGCCTTGAGGGTGATGTACCTGCCGTTGCCGCTGATGGTGAACTGGCTGCCCTCTTCAAGCCAGCCGTTGCCGGAGCCGACTCTGACGTTCTTCGGGTCGATGGTGTCGGAGCAGACGAACTTGAGGTCCTTGCTGCTGTTGATAACGTGCTTGTCGGTATCAACGGCCTTGAGAGACGGGCCGACATAGAACTGGATGGACCTGTTCGGGTTCTGGAACATCGTGTCGTAGTACACGGTCAGGGTGTGCCAGCCGGTAGCAAGATCGTTGAGGTAGTTGATGCCGAGGTAGATGAGGCCGGTGCCGCGGTCGACATAGTCCTCACCGGGAACCTTGTAGCCGTCGACTGCAATGCCGCCGTTCTTGCCGATGTTGGGCTGGATCCTGAAGCCGAGCTTCTCATCGCCGGAGTACCAGCTGTCGATGCCGCTGATGTAGTCGACCATGTAGTCGTCAATCGTGGGCGGTACCACGGGGCTGCCGCTGCCGCTGATGCGCAGGGCGGAACTGCCGGAGTTCATGCAGACGCGGGTGTTGTTGTTATCCAGCACGTAGAAGAAGTAGTAGCTGCCGTTTGCAAGGGAATCCAGGAAGCTGTTGGTGAAGCGCAGAGTGGTGTAGCTGCCGCTCTGGGTCTCGCTGTAGCTGCCTGCGGGAAGTGCGGTTGCCTTGGAGAAGTCAGCGGAGGTACCGTATCTGTAGCCATAAGCGGAGCCGGTGGACAGAGTGAAGTACACGGCGCTGCCGCTGCTTCTGGTGTAGCTGCTGGTGTTCAGGCTGTAGTAAGGAACAACGTATACTGTAGCGGATGCGGGGTTAGTCTCGCCGCTGAAGTAGAAGTACAGGGTGACGGTCTGAGCCTTGATGCCCTCAACGTAGGTGCTGTAGAGCAGGATCTGGCCGTTCTGGCGGTTGTAGCTGTAGTGAGTGCCCTCGATAAGGGTCTGTGCGCCGGAGGCGGTGTACGCAGTCACGTAGGTGACGTTACCGGCCGGGTTCGCGGTGAAGCGCAGGGTCGGATTGTTTTTGCCGAGCTGGTTGTACTGATATGCTCTGGTGCCGTTATCAAGAGTGATTGTCGCGCTCACGGGTGCGCCCGTCGGAGAGGGTGGCGTGGTCGGAATGCCGGGAGTGGGAGTGGGCACTACGGGAGCCGCGCCCTTGGCCTTGACGATCCACTCGCCTGCGACCTCCTGCGCCGCCTCATAGCCGTCTGCTACGTAGCCGGAAACATACTTATTGCCCCATGTACCGCCGGTGACCAGCTTGGGTGCGCCGGTGGTGTTTTCACTGATCTTGCCGACGGTGCCGCCGGAGATATAGAGGTTAGGCTTGCTGTAAACATTGATCTCGCCGATGCTCGCATTGCTGTCGGACATGTAGGTGCTGCCATCGTCAGTGTTGAGGGTATCGACCTTGCCGTTAATATAAGCGGCTCCGCCCTTTACTCTGAGCGTTGCGACTTTAGCGTTGCCGCTGACGGTAAGAGTACCGTGGTTTTCGATGGACTGATCAATCCAGCCGTTCATGATGGTCAGCGTGCTGCCGGTGTTGACGGTGATATTGCCCGCAGTAATCTCCTCGTTGTTAAGGTTGAGGATAATGTTCTTGCTGCCATTGAGCGCTGCATCGCTGAGATTGGTGTCGCCCGTCTGCTTGAGAACATAGACAGTTTCGTTGTTCTTTGCTGCGTCGAATGCAGCCTGAAGAGTCTCATAGTAGCTGCCGTTCAGGGAAGCCTGATATTTGGTGGAGCCAACCGCGACTTCAAATCCCGTGAAGTCACTGAAGCCATATCCATTATCATCAGTTACAGCTACATCTCCATTAACGACTGTGCCGGGGACACTGAATCCAGCGGGATTATACTTAAAGAAACCGCTGTAAATTGCAATCTGGTTTGAATTCATGCCGGTAAAAATATTTGTTTCGCCGGAGATGACAGTTTCATTGTCAATCTTAACCAGACCGCCGTTCACGGAGAAACGATTTGCCGCATCTATGTAGCCTCCGTCAATCGTAAGGGTTCTGTTGTTGACGCTGATCACGGAATTCATTTCAATAATACCGGCAAGCTTAACATCGGCATTAACGTTCAGACCGCCGTTAATCGTCCAGCCAGAGATGCAGTTAATATTGACCGCCTTTGAAATGTTAACCGCAGAGGTGCTCTTGATGTGTTTCAGAAACGTAAGTGTTTCTCCCGCATTAGCTGCGGCAAGAGCCTCTTCAAGAGAGTCATACTTGACACTTGTGGTGTCATTGACTACTACAGGATCTGCAGGCGTGGGTGTAGGTGCCTCTTTAGTCGGTTCTGCGGAACCGTCCCCAAGCTCAAGAGTGCTGAGACTGCCGCTGCTGCTGCCGCCGTCGAGATATGCATCGTCGCCGCCGAACTGGACGCCATCGTTCACGGCCGTCGGTGCAGAACTGGAATCATTTCCGTCCAACTCAAACGCATATGCGCTGCCGCCGAACAGGCTCATGCACATAGCGACAAGAAGAAGGATGGATAAGAATTTGGTAACCTTTTTCATGTTTTCCGTCTCCTTATATTGCTGTTTTTATTCTCACCAATTTACATTACCTTTGGCCGGATACTTCACGATTTTCCCCCCAGGTCATCGGTGTAGCTATAATGTAACACGATGTTATGTAAAATGCAAGAGTTTTTTTAATGAATTTGCGAATTATTTTTTCCTAATTGTAACCATTTTGAATTTTTGAAGTGTCAATTTGCCGTGTTATGTCAAATAACGATATTATTTATTTGACATTTTCCGTTCTTTGTACAAATTTATCGACCTTCTTTCCGGATGCGCTTAAGGATTCTTAATATGTTTTGTAACCATTTCCGTTACAAAACAGCTTCACTTCATCCTTGCGCTTATATGACGGCGCGCATCCCGGTTTTGTTCCCGCATGGGAGAAAAATTTTTTATCCCTGTTCAGCGAGATATATGCTGAGCTTTGACTGGATGAGCTTCGCCGTCTCCTCGGGCGTCTTATCGCCCGCGAGCATCGGCTGCATGCTCTCCGTTACTATTTTATATATGCTGCTGCCGTCGGGGATACACACAGTGTCGACCCTGCGGACAAGCTCAAGGAACTCCGCCGCCTGCTCCGCGTTCATCGTTGCGCCGACCGTCTCGCCCCACATGTTCTTATGCTCACCCTGAAGCTCCTGCACCTGCGCCTCGAGTGCGGGCTTATACATGGACATCCCCCAGCTGCCGCTCTGCGTCAGGATATATTTCGCAAACGCCCAGCAGCCCTCCGGGCACTTCGTCTGCGCGCTTATCGCGTAGGTGCGCGTCGGGGCGACAACGAAACTCCCGCAGCCGCCGTCTGGCGTCGGCCAGCCGATATAGCTTATGCGCCGTCCAAAGGTTTTCTCCGCCTCGGCAAACGTCTCCGGCATGATCATCCACGTCCCCGACAGGATGAGCCGCCCGTCCGCCATGGCCTGATACACGTCGCCGACGGTGTTCATGTTCTCGGCGGATTCGTTGGGATTGCTGCCGTCACGCGCGGCGGAGAGAATGCGTACAAACTCCGGTGTGTCAAAGCTGCAGGTCCTGTTCGCCCAGTCTATATTACTGCGGAGATAACCCGATAGTGAGTTGCGTATGAACATATCCGCCGGGCGGTAGCCGAGCATCTGCGCGCCGTCGGGCAGCGCGTCCTGCATGGCGAAGTACTCGTCCCATGTCCAGCCGTACCTGTCGCCCACTGTGTCGGTAAAGCCATAATAGGTGTCTATCGCAAATTCACCCATGACCCGGTAGAGCCTCCCGTCCCGTTCAAGCGCGTCGAGCAGCCAGAAGTCGTCCCGGCTCAGCTCCGGGTCAGCGTCGATGAGCTGGTAAATATCCATCAGCAGCCCGTTTGAGCCGAACTTATCCGTGCCCATGTCGATGAGGTCAAGGCCGAGATAGAGGTCGGCGCTGTTCCCGGCAGCGATGTCGGTCAGCATCCGGGTGTAGGCCGTGGCCGTGTCAAACTCGCCGCCCTCGCTGTAGTCCTTTACCTTTATATAATATTCGTCGCTCTGCATATTGAAGTCCGCGGCGCTCTCCTCCCACGGCGCTGCCATCGTCAGCACGACCTTTGGCTTCACCTCGTCCGGGCTTGCGGGGCTGATGCGCGCAAGGCAGCCGGCGTAGAGACATATAAAGCCGTCGCCGTCCGGGATAATGCTCCGCATGTCGTCTCCACCGCTTATGCCGCACTCCTCCCAGACGAGTATCAGCTCCGTGCCGCCCTCGGGCGACCACCATGAAAGCTCCTCATCCGTCGCGCACAGGAAAGGGTGCTCCGCGTTGCCGGTGTACAGTGTCTGCGTGTTCTGCGGCAGGGCGTATTCCGTCCCGAGCGTCAGCGCCGCGCTGTCTATGGGGTACACATACCCGCTCCCGCCCTGTTCCGTGCGCAGCCAGATACTGCCGTCTCCGCTCTGCTCAAGGCGCAGAGAATATTGGTCAAAGCGCGCAGCGGAAATGTCTATACTGCCGAGGCGCTCGCCCTCCTGCGTATATACCGCGGCTACGTCGCCTATCGTGTCGCAGACGTACAGAAGCCCGTCCGCGCCGAGGTATATCTCGTCCACGCGGTCGGGGACATCGTAGGCGGCAAGCTCCGCACCGTCCATGCCGAGCTTCACAATGCGGCTGTCGGAGCGGTACTGACCGTTCTCGTCGTAGCCCTGCCACTCGCCGTACCATACTCCGTCCGCCGCCGGGGCGTAGGCATAGACCCACACGTCACCGATCGCCGCGCCGTCCCTGCTCATGAGGCTGCTGCCGCTGCTGTACACGGTGTTTCCCTCGCCGCGCTTCATGCTGCTGTAGAACACTTCCCCGTCCGTGATCTCAAGCTTGCAGCAGCCGCCGCGGCCTGTCCACTTGCCGCTCTCGTCAACGCTCATCGTCTGCGGCTGGGCGGTCGTCTCGGGTGCCGCTGGCTCCGTGCTCCCGCAGCCTGTCAGCAGTGATGCGAGCAGCAGTACTGTCAGTATCAGAGATATTGTTTTCTTCATGGCTGTAGTCCTTTCATTTTATGTAATGTGACCTATTACTATATATAACGTTCTCCCCCGTCATTTTGTTTCACCGTTTCCGAAATTTTTTACATCTGCTTAACGCGCCTTGCCTTTGTTCTGTAATTCATATATAATATTGGCACTAACTGTCAGGAGGGCTTCGGCATGAAAATACTTCTTCTCAGCTGCTCGACCGGTGATGGGCACAACCACTGCGCGCTTGCCGTCAAGGAGGCGCTGGACGCCGCCGGGCACGAGACGTCCTTTCTCGATATGCTGCATATGTTCGGCGATCCCGGCCCGCTCAGCTTCGATAAGCTCCTCAACCGCATCTCCTCCCGCACGCCTGAGGTGTTCGGCATGATGTACCACGCCGGTGAGATGTACAGCTCGACCGGCGTCACCTCCCCCGTGTACCTCGCAAACCTCCGCCACGCGCGGCAGCTCAGCGCATTCGTTATGGAGAACGGCTATGATGCCGTCGTCTGCTCCCACCTGTTCCCGATGGAGACGCTGACCTTCCTGCGCCGCCATGAGAGCTTCCCCGTCCGCTGCTACGGCATCCTCTCGGACTATACCTGCATCCCGTTCCTCCCGGAGACGGAGCTTGACGGGTACTTCCTCCCGCATGACGAGGTGCGCAAGGCCTGTGTCGACGCCGGTCTGCCGGCCGGCAGGCTCTTCACCACCGGTATGCCCGTCGCGCGCAAGTTCTCTTTGCCGCTTAGCAAGACAGACGCCCGCGCCATGCTCGGCCTGCCGGAGGATAAGAAGATATATCTCATCATGACCGGCGGCATCGGCTGCGGCGACGCGGTCTCGCTCTGCGATTCTATCCTGCGCGTCCCGGATGAAAACTCCCTGCTCTGCGTCCTGCCGGGGCGCAATGAGGAGCTGCGCGCCGCGATAGAATCCGGTTATCAGGGGCGCGGCGTCATGGCCGTGCCGTTTACGGACAAGGTTGCGGTCTATATGCGCGCCGCCGATGTGCTGCTCTCGAAGGCCGGGGGCATTTCCAGCTCCGAGGCCGCCGTGCTCGGCGTCCCACTCGTACACACTATGGCCATCCCCGGCGTCGAGACTCTTAACGCCGAGTTCTTCGCCGCGCACGGCATGTCGTACTTTGCGCGCAGCACCGACGAAGCCGCCCGCTTTGCCGACAGGCTCATCTATGATACCTCCGCCGCCGCGCGTATGCTGCGCGCGCAGGACACCTGCCTGCCGAAAGACGGTGCGGAGCACATCGCAGATATCATCTGCGGCGGGAGTTGTTAAAATCTTTCCGCTGTGCTAATATGTAGAGCGTTAATTCACTAAGGAGCATTTATATAATGAAAGACAAGCTCAATATCCTCATCGCAAATGACGACGGTATCGACTCCCCCGGCATAGTCCGTCTGGCCGAAGCCGCGGCAAAGTTCGGCAGCGTCTGGGTCGCCGCGCCGTCGAGCCAATGCAGCGGCATGTCACAGAAGCCCACCATTTTCGGCGAGTTCCCCGTGAGCCGCCCCGCCTTCCCCGTACCGGTCATGGACGCATGGAGCATCGGCGGCACACCTGCCGACTGCGTGAAGCTCGCGGTCAACTTCCTCATGCCCGTAAAGCCCGATGTCGTTTTCTCCGGCATCAACTTCGGCTACAACACCGGCTTTGACATTGCCTATTCCGGCACTGTCGGCGCGGCGATGGAGGCGCTCATAAACGGCATCCCCGCCATCGCCTTTTCTTCCCAGCATGACGGCAGCAGCGACGTGACGGACAAGTACCTCGTCCCCGTCATTGAGGAGCTGCTCTCTTCCCCCATCGGCCGCGGCGAAATTTGGAACGTGAACTTCCCCGGCTGTGCGCTTGAGGACTGCCGCGGCATTCTGCGTGAGCGAATCCCCGCGCCGCTGTGCGTCTTTGATAACCACTATGACAAGACCGAGCAGCCCGACGGCTCCTTCATCCTCCGCCCCTATGCCGAGCAGCTCAGCCCCGACCGTGCGCCCGAGGGCAGCGATATCCACGCCGTCTTCAACGGCTACGTCTCCATAGGCAAAGTAAAAAGTATGGTACTGTAAGTAAAAAGTACAGTACTGTAATTATAAAATGTTGTGCCGCCTATTGTAAACGCTCGCAACATGTGGTATATTGTGTACAGCTACGGGACATGACCGGTTCCGACACGGTTCCCTCCCGCGCCGCCCATATCCGGTTCATCGGCCTTTTGGCCATGAATATAAATTTTATGGAGGAAAACAAGAAATGAAAAAGACCATAGCACTGCTTCTCGCGCTTGTTATGATGTTCGCCCTCTGCGCCTGCGGTCAGTCTGCGGCTCCTGCTGCTACTGAAGCCCCCGCAGCTGAGCCCGCTGCCGATGCTGAGCCCGCAAGGCCCCACTTCGACAAGCTGACTCTCGAGTTCGTTCCTTCCAAGGACGCCGACGTTATCATCACCGGCACCAAGGATCTGCCCGAGCTCGTCAAGGCTGAGATGGCAAACCTCGGCTATGACATCGACGAAGTAGACATCACCGTCGGCACCAGCTACGATGCTACCGGCGAGGCTATGTCCGCAGGCTCTATCGACCTCGGCTGGCTCCCCGGCGGCACCTACGCCCTCTACTCCGATGATGTTGACGTCATCCTCACCGCTACCCGCAACGGCCTGTCCAACGACAGCACCGACCCCACCACCTGGAACGGCGAAGCCAACGCCACCCAGAAGAACGGTCCTCAGGTCACCTACTACCGCTCCCTGATCTATGCAACTCCTTCCGAGTACGGCAAGGAACTGGCAGCCAAGGTCGCAGCCGGTGAAGAGCTCACCTGGGAAGACCTCGACAAGGCAAAGTGGGCAGTCCAGAAGACCTCTTCCTCCGCCGGTTACATCTACCCCTCCATGTGGCTGATGGAAAACTACGACGGCAAGAAGATCTCCGACCTCTCCAACGTTATTCCTCTTGACTCCGGCTACGGCACCGCTTTCTCCTATGCTGCTGCTGAGCAGGTCGACATCATCGTCTGCTACGCTGACGGCCGTAACGACTACGAAGCCAGCTGGATGCTCCCCACCGATCAGCAGGATGAGACCGGCAAGCAGGGCATGGGCCGTTCCGACAGCATCTGGAACGAACTGAATGTCATCGGCGTCACCGAGGGTATCTACAATGACACCGTCGCTATCTCCAAGGAGAGCCAGTACTACACTCCCGAGCTCGTCGCAGCTCTGCAGGATTGCTTCATCAACATCATCAACACCGATGAGGGTCAGGCGATCTTCTCCGTCTACAGCCACACCGGCTATGCCAAGGCTGTTGACTCCGACTACGACGGCGCACGCGCAGCTCTGACCGCAGTCTCCGACTGATAGCTCAAAGCAACTAATTAAACAGCGCCCTGCCCTACAGGGCGCTGTTTTCCTAAATCTTTTTACGCGGCTTATTGTCCGACAGGAGAGCACAGTTTTCTGCGCTTTCCTGTCAGCTAATAGGAACTGAAATCCATATTAAAAGAGAAAAGAGTCGCAGCATGATAGAATTCAAGAATGTTTACAAGACCTATCCCAACGGCTTCACCGCGCTGAAGAACATCAATCTTCAGATCGAGCAGGGTGAATTTGTTGCGATCATCGGCCTGTCCGGTGCTGGCAAGTCCACGATCCTGCGCTGCATCAACCGTATGCATGATATCTCCAAGGGTGAGCTCACCGTTGACGGCGTTGAGGTCGACTCCCTGCGCGGCAAGGAGCTTCGCCGCTACCGCCGCAAGGTCGGCATGATCTTCCAGAGCTTCAACCTCGTCACGCGCAGCACCGCCATCAAGAACGTGCTGACTGCCGACGTGCCCGATATGCCCTTCTTCAAGGTGCTCTTCGGTATCTTCTCCAAGGAGCAGAAAATGCACGCGCTCGAAAGCCTCGATAAGGTCGGCATTCTTGACAAGGCCTACACCCGCTGCGACCAGCTCTCCGGCGGCCAGCAGCAGCGCGTCGCGCTTGCGCGCACTCTGAACCAGAACCCGAAGATCATCCTTGCAGACGAGCCTGTCGCCTCGCTCGACCCCATTACCGCAAAGCAGGTCATGCAGGACTTTGTCCGCATCAATAAGGAATATAAGATCTCCATCCTCCTCAACATCCACCATGTCGACCTCGCGCTCAAGTACTGCGACCGCGTCATCGGCATCCGCGCGGGCGAGATAGTTTTCGACGGTTCCGCCAGCACCATCACTCAGGAGCAGATAGACGAGGTCTATAACGGTGCCAAGGCTCCCACCATGGGTGAGGGCGAAGGCGAGATACCGCAGGTCAAGGCAGAGGGCTGAGCGCATGGATAACGAAAACTCCGCCGTTCTCTATAAAGAGACTCTGTATGACAAGATCTTCAAGCCCCAGGTCATTACTCTTGCAAACGGCCATTCCGTTCGCCGCCGCCGCAGCCGCGCCCCGCTGATCGTCGTGCTGCTCGCGCTGGCCATATGGCTCTCGCTCAGGATGACCGGCTTTGATATTGCCGTCGTCATACATAAATTCAGTAAGATGCTCGACCTGCTGGCCAAAATCTTCCAGCCGAACTGGGAGTTTTTCCCGAAGGTCGTCTCCCCGCTCATTGATACCATCAAGATGTCCGTCCTCGGTACGGTCATCGGCTGCGTCCTCGCGCTGCCTGTCGCGATCCTCTCCTCCAGCAACATCAACCGCAGCCTCCCGCTGGTCAGCTTCTTCCGCTTTATCCTCGCGCTGATCCGCACCCTGCCGACTCTTATCATCGCGCTCGTCTGCGCGCTCATCTTCTCCCTCGGCACTTTCTCCGGCACCGTCGCCATCGCGATCTTCACCTTCGGCATTGTCGCGAAGATGCTCTTCGAGAGCATCGAGACCATCGACATGGGGCCTTTCGAGGCCATGGAGGCTCTCGGTGCGAACAAGTTTCAGGCCTTCTGGTCTGCCTGCGTGCCGCAGATTCTGCCCGTCTATCTCAGCCACAGTCTTTACTGCTTTGAGATGAACATCCGCGCCTCCGCCATCCTCGGCTACGTCGGCGCAGGCGGCCTCGGCATCACTATAAACGAGCGCATCGGCTGGCGTGACTACAACAGCCTTGGCATGGTGCTGCTGTCGCTGTTCGTCGTCGTCGTTGCCATTGACTTCTTCAGCGAATATCTTCGCAAGAAGCTGAGCTGAAAGGAGAAGTGCAATGAGTAAGAAAAACAAGATAGAAATGCTTGAAGAGACTCTCGACCGCAAGCTCACCGTCGCGGAAATGTACGCGAACCGACCGCGCAAGTGGCTGCTGTACACGGCGATAGTCCTCATCATCGCGGTGCTCATCGGCTGGTCCGCCAATGATATCCACTTCACCGGCCTTACCGCGACCGGTACCGAGGTCGCAAAGGGCGTCGTCCACGGCGTGTTCCATCCGGATACCGATCTGATGTTCGGCTCCGGTGACTCCGACGTGCCGTATCTGCTGCTCCAGACCATCGCCATCGCGGTACTCGGCACGCTCTTCGGCGCGATCCTCGCCATCCCCTTTGCGTTCCTCGCGTCGTTCAATATCATGCCGAAGCCCGTGGCATACGTTGTGCGCGTCCTCATCCTTATGATCCGCACCATCCCGAGCATCGTCTGGGCGCTCATGTGGATCCGCGTCACCGGCCCCGGCGCCGCCTGCGGCGTTATCACCCAGTCGGTCTGCTCGATAGGCATGATCTCCAAGATGTACATCACTGCCATCGAGGATCTTGACACGCACATCCTCGAAAGCCTTGACGCCATGGGCTGCACGCCGTTCCAGAAGATCCGCTACGGCGTCATCCCCCAGCTCACCGCAAGCTTTATCTCCACCACCATCTACCGCTTCGATATCAACCTCAAGGACGCTACTACCCTCGGTATCGTCGGCGCGGGCGGCATCGGCGCGTCGCTGGTGCAGTGCCTCAACAGCCGCCGCTGGGCAATGGTCGGCTCCTTCGTATGGGGTCTCATGGTGCTGGTGCTCATTATCGAGTTTATCTCCACCCGCATCCGCAGAAAGCTCGCCCACGGCGCATAAAACCAATATCCCTGCGCATGGCGCAGGGATATTATTACGAAAGGATCGCCATGCAGCGTAAGCTTACGATATACTATACAAGCGATGTCCACGGTTACTTTTCCCCCGTCGACTATGCCAGCGGCAAGAGCGCGCAGTCGGGTCTTGCCAACTGCATGAACGGCTTTGCCAACGACGGCAATACTCTCATCATCGACGGCGGGGATATCCTTCAGGGCAGCCCCCTGACCTATTATCTCTACAGTCAGCGCCGTGACGGGGACTGTGTCCCGGCACGGCTTTTGAACCTCGGCGGCTATGACTTCGTCACCCTCGGCAATCACGATTTTAACTACGGCAAGGCCGAGATAGAGCGCTATCTGCGCGAGCTTGACGCCGTGTGCCTCTGCGCAAACATCGGCGGCATAGCGGGTGTGCGCCGCATCGCGGTCGTCACGCTCCAGAACGGTCTGCGTGTCGGCCTGACCGGCGTCACGACGCACTTTGTCTCCCAGTGGGAGCAGCCCGCAAACCTTGATGGCATCACCGTGACCGATGCTTTCACCGCCGCAGCCGAAGCCTATGCGGAGCTTCAACAGCAGCAGGTCGACCTCACGGTCTGCATCTACCACGGCGGCTTTGAAAACGACCTGCGCACCGGCGCGCCGCTATACACGACGGATGAAAATCAGGGCTGCCGTATATGCAATGAGCTCGGCTTTGATATCCTCCTCGCCGGGCACCAGCATATGCCGGTCGAGAACCTGTGCCTGAACGGCACCTACACCTGCCAGCCGCCTGACAAGGCCGCGGCATATATCCGCATGGACGTCACAGTCGGCGATACCATCACGGCGGAGAGCCGCCTGTGCAGGCCGTCGGAGGACCAGCCGCTCCCCGCTGCGGAGGAGTATCTTGCGCCTATCGATAAGGAGACCTCCGCATGGCTCGACCGCCCCGTCGGCCATCTTGATACCGCGCTCACCCCCTCCGATCCGCTCGACATGGCGCTGAACGGCTCGCTGATTGCGAACTTCTTCAATCAGGTGCAGCTCGAAGCCTCGGGCGCGGACATTTCATGCGCGAGCCTTGCAAACACCGTCCGCGGCTTTGATAAGAACGTCACTGTGCGCGACATCGTCTCGACCTATATTTTCCCGAACACGCTCGTGACCCTCGCCGTGAACCGCGCACAGTTAAAGCGCGCCCTCGAACGCAGCGCCGAATACTTCACCCTCGTCGCGGACGGGCGGATATCCGTCAGTGAAAGCTTCCTGCACCCCATCGTGCAGCACTTCAATTATGACTATATCTCCGGTGTAAATGTCACCTTCGACCTGCGCCGCCCGGTCGGCGACAGGGTCACGTCCATCCTCTGGCACGGCGAGGAGCTTGACGACACGCGCTCGCTCTCGCTCTGCATGAATAATTACCGCGCCTCCGGTGCCGGCGGCTACGGCGTCTATACCGAGTGCGGGGTGCTGCGCGAGCAGCCTACCGAGATCGCGGAGCTTATAATCGACTATGTCCTGCGTCATAAGGACATCACGGTCGATAAAACAAAGTGGCTTAATATTATTTATTGAATCAAGGAGAACAACATGGAAAACAAAGTCTTTAAGGTCGTCCTGCTTCAGGCGCTCCCCGCCTCCGGCAAGTCCGAGGTCAGAAACTTCATGGCAAACGTCGAGCCCGAGCGGCTCCAGAATGAGTTCCACATCGGCGAAAACCTCCAGCTCGATGACTTCCCCTATGTCCACATGATGCGCCGCATCGATAATGAGCTTCAGGCCATGGGTCAGCCCCGCATCTTCTACCCCGGCGAGGAGCCTTTCATCGACGGACGCGATTGGGGCACGCTCTGCGCCCTGCTCAATGAGGATTATCACGATCTCATGAACCGCAACATCGTCAAGACCGATTCCGCCGCACAGCTGCTGTTTGACCGCTATGACCGCGCAGGTCTCGTCGCCGGCATCCCGCCGCGCCTCGGCCTGCTGGATGAGGGTGTGCGCGCAAAGCTCGCCGCGATCCTTGAAAATGAAGCCCGCGCCATGCTCGATGAAAAGCACGCCGGGTACCCCGAGTCCTTTGAGAACAAGACCATCATCATCGAGTGCGCCCGCGGCGGACCTGACGGCTCCTCCATGCCGCTGACCGGCACCTTCGGCTCTC
>ERZ779877.1036-NODE-1036-length-26267-cov-7.164009_pt1 | contig 26267 bp, 25 predicted proteins | sample MGYA00511556_ERZ779877 | MGnify/ENA primary metagenome ERZ779877 (study PRJEB29588, sample SAMEA2159338) | human gut metagenome | biome: human gut; feature: human-associated habitat; material: faeces | place: Denmark | collected 2008/2010 ...
GCCGTCCAAGGCTCGTTAAATCCAGATTTTTGAAATGAGTTTTCCAAAAGTTTGCTCAAACTCTGAGAGTAAAAACAGCTTCGCAAACGCCCTATCTCACTGAAAAACACATCGAAAAGGACATAGCCTCCGCAGTTAGCCGTTTACTTCCTCAAAATGCAACAAATAGCGTTTTTTCAATTCGTCACCTAAAATTTGCATAGCCGCAGACAAGAGAATGAATCGTGTAGATGCTCTTTCCACGGGAACTATTTGACAATATGTTGTGGATTGCTTTCAAATTCTTTATCTTTGACACGCTGAAACCAGCCAAATAAAACGTAAGCATTCGATAAAGTACGACAGTCAGTTTGATTAAGAGGTATATAACTTTGCACCACTAATATAAACCGATATGCTTACATGCGAACAAATCGAAGAGATCCAGGGTGATGCCCGGGAGAAGGGAATAGCAATCAAGGCCCTGTTAAAAGAGAAAGGCATTCCAGAGCCCAGTACTTCTGGTGGAAGCGGAAGTACGCCAAGGTAGAAGTTCCGGAGGGGTTCCTGCCCATAGCTGGTGGCGGCCTGCCTGCCGGGATGGAAGCGAGGGCGGCATTTGCCGCATCCCGCGGAAAAACGAAGGGTGTCCCAACAGGTGAGAACTGGATGAGCATTGAACTCCGCACGGTTGCCGGCACGGACATGCGCATCCAAGGCGGCTTGACGCCCGCGATGGTGTACACAATCCTCAAAAGCATATAGGCCATGTTCAGTCTTGGAGACGGAACGAAGTTCTGGCTTTACACGAAGCCGACGGACATGCGCAAGAACTTCAACATGCTGAGCGGGATAGTGAACAACGATATGCGTCAGAACCTGTACAGCGGGGATGTCTTCGTGTTCGTAAATGCTTCCAACAATATGATGAAGCTGCTGCGCTACGAGCCGGGCGGACTTGTGATCTATAACAAGCGCCTTGACCACGGAAGGATGCATCTGGTGGAACGGATACAGGAGGGCGACCCGACGATAACCCCCTTTGAGTGGCGCCGCCTTGTGGACACTATTCAGGGAATAATCGATGATCCAAGACGCCAGCTGCAACGTCTGAAGGTCCTTCGGGACGTCCGGATGGAAGCATCCTTGAAGGACGCAAAAAACATCTGAAAATCAGCAAAACAAGTTAAAGAAAAACGGCTTCAGACTTGCGTATGCGGCCGTTTTTTCGTACCTTTACATATAGAAAAAACGGGTAAAAGAATGACTGCCGAAGAACAGAAAAAGATGCAAGAACTTGAGGCCGAGAACGCGGCTCTCAAAGAAGAGTTGCTTGTCGCACGGCGTACCCTTGCCAAGTACGCGCAGATGCTCTTCGGCCAGAAGACGGAAAGGTGCCGCCTTCCCGAAAAGCCCGAGGAGCTCACCGGCAGCCTCTTTGAGCAGGAAATGGATCCGGCCGAGCAGGCCCGCCTGGACAAGGAGACGGAAAAGGCTCTGGCAGAGCAGAATAAACTCATTCATGTTGCAGCCCACGACCGCAAGGTCCGCAAGGCTATCGACACCGGCCGCCTGGAAGTGAAGGAGGAGCATCTCTATCCTGACATGGACAACAAGGAGGACTATACGGAGATGGCTCCCGAAGTTACCGACAGCCTGGTATTGGTTCCCAGGCAGATGTTTATCCGCAGGATTATCCGCCACAAGTTCGTTCTTAAGAGTAATCTTCAGATGGCGGATCCGGATCGGAAAGCCTTCCGGATAGCAGCCCTGCCGCCCGCACCGCTTCACAAGTGTATGGCAGACGCCTCTCTGCTGGCAGACATCGTCATCAGCAAATACGTCTACCATCTGCCGTTCTATCGGGTGATAGAGACTTATAAGGAGTTTGGGGTCAGCATCAGCGCCTCGACTATCAACGACTGGTTCAAGGCGGTGGTCGGAAAGGTCAAGCCCATATACGACCTGCTCCGGACGCACGTCCTCGCCTGCGACTATGTTCAAGTTGACGAGAGCACATTACCGGTAATAGACAATGAAAAGCACCGTGCGGTGCGGGGTTACGTGTGGAGCGTGGTGAACGTGATGACGGGAGACAGGTTTTTCTTCTATGAACATGGCTCCAGGAGCACCCGCGTGGCCATGGGGCTGCTGAAGGACTTCACCGGAGCCATCCAGAGCGATGGTTACGTCGTGTACAAGCACTTCGAGGGGATGGAAGGGAAGAAACTCCTGGGCTGCTGGGCCCACGCCCGGCGTTATCATAAGTATGATATTATCAAAAGAGCAAGCGCAATTCCTGTGTAACTTATTGACATCTAATTGTTCTTTTGATAATGATTGTTGATAATATTTGCATCGGCAACGTCGCCGAAGTAAATATAAATCAACATGGAAGATAAACAGATTACTAAAAATCAACTGCGCAGCATCCTAGAGGACGGACTGCGCATATTACAGATGAGCGAGGCAACCATCGAGCGCCGCATGCTAGACCTCAGAGCTCTTGTCCGATATATGGAGGAGAAGAAAGTCGAAATGTATAGTGAATGTGTCGGACGAGCTTTCTTGCAAAGTCATGCATTGAATGAAAACATTAGTGACTACTTGAAGTCCCGCAGAAAATCATTCATCAGAATCCTTGACACGATTGTTAACGACAAACCTTATAAGCCAAAGCCGTCAAGATGCAATCCATATCCTCTTTATGGTAAAATTGGAGAGAAGGCTATCGATTATATAAATGACAGAAATCGAGCAGAGCGCTTGTCAAAACAGACTCTGAATGACTATAAGCACCATCTTTCTCTGTTCACTGAACACATGTACGCGTCAGGAATAGATTGCAAAACGCTTTCCGAACAATCTATATTATCTTTTGTTTCATCCTATCAAAACTCCAGACCAAAAGTCATAACCATTGTGAAGAAATTCCTGTTGTATCTGTACCAAAAAGGCTTTGTAAAAAATGACTTGTCGGAGTTATTTGCAGGGATACGGGAGCAACGGCATGAAAAACTGCCATCATATTATACCAAAGAAGAGATTATGAAACTTCAGCAATCAGTTGATAGGAGTAGCGCCTTGGGTAAACGCAACTACGCGATAATCCTTCTCGCTTCAAGACTAGGGATGAGATCTTCCGACATACGGAATCTTACCTTCAAGGAAATAGACTGGGATAACAATACGATAAATCTGACACAATACAAAACCAGGAAAGAACTTACCTTACCATTATTAGCTGAAGTCGGTGACGCAATCATAGACTATGTCAAATATGGAAGACCTGTATCCAAATCCAAAACCATCTTCCTTTCCGCACATCCGCCATATGGGCAAATCTCAGCATCAGGAATTTCATCAATTGTGACATGTTGTATATATGAAGCCAATATCGAATACAAAGGGAGGCATCATGGCGCTCATGCTCTCCGCCATAGCCTTGCAACCGCTTTGATGAATAATGGTGTTCAGATGCCAGTGATATCGGAAGCATTGGGCCATGCTGAAACACAGTCAACAATGTATTATCTAGGGATTGATGTCACTCATCTACTGGAATGCTCATTGGCCGTCCCACCGATAAATGATGCTTTTTATACACAGGGAGGAGGAATGCTTTATGAATAATGGAATCCTCTATCATAGTGTGTTGGCTGCATATATGGAAAGTTATCTTGAACGACAGTATGCTCTAGGTCATAAGGCCGAAGATGTCAAATACAGTCTAATAGTCATTGACAAATATCTTTCTGAAATCGGATTGCGCAGCGAACATATAAACAAACAGACTTACGAAAAATGGCTGGCTTCGGTATCATGGCAGAAACCCACCACAATATACCAAAGGGCTTCAGTGTTCAGACGGTTATTGCTATACATGTCAAAACTGGGCATTGAATGTTACATACCAAGGCTACCTAGAAAGCATCAGAGCTCAACAGTACCATACATCTTTACTAGCAATGAGATACGTGCTATCTTCAATGCCTGTGATAATATTATGATGAAGGAGCGTCAGACCTCAAGTTGCCTGATTGCAATACCGGCCTTGATGCGTGTCCTGTATAGCACCGGCATGAGAATAAGTGAGGCGCTTAGCATAAATAATGGTGACATTGACTTCGAAAGACATGTCATAACTCTGTATAACACTAAAAACGGATGTCAACGCCTTGCACCGATAAACTCCACTCTTGAAGTTGTCCTTAAGCAATATATCGGATATAGGAACAGGTTGCCATATCCGAACATAAATGCAGATGAAAGTCCGTTGTTCACTTCGTCGATCGGAGAACGTTGCAAACGGAGGGTTATTGGCAAATACTTCCGAACATTACTTAAATGTGCCGGAATCTCATATATCGGGAATGGTAGTGGTCCACGGTTACATGATCTAAGACATACGGCATGTGTGCACTCTTTGAAAAAAATGACAGATAACGGCATCGACGCCTATTGTTGTCTTCCATATCTCTCAACCTTCATGGGTCATAAAAAAGTCATGGATACAGAATACTATCTGAGGCTGACAGAGGAAGTCTATTCCGATATTGTAAAAAGAGAGTCTGGAGTGACATCCTGTATTCTATCCGTTGCACAATTGGCACTAAACAACAACGAAAATGGACAGATATAAAGACTTCGCCACTGAATTGGAACGCTTTTTTCAGGAATACCTTGTCAAGGAATCCGGAGCAAGTGCACACACTATACGCTCATACAGGGATACATTCGTTCATCTTATAGACTACATTGAAGCCCAAATGCATGTGAGCCCTGAAAAGATATCGCTTTCAATGATGACCAAGAGCACCATGACTGCTTTTCTGGACTGGCTTGAGAGTGATAGGTCTTCTTCAATCAGAACAAGGAATCAACGTTGTGCAGCATTGAAATCCTTCTTCAGGTATATGATATACGAGGATCCCACTCATATGTCGCAGTGGAAGGAAATATCTTCAATCAAATCCAAGAAAGGCCCGAATGGAAGACTCGACTATCTAACTATAGATGGAGTCAAATTGCTTCTGGAGCAAGTGGATACGAACTCAATCAGAGGTCGTAGAGATCTTACCATGCTTATGCTTCTATATAACAGTGGAGCTCGTGTAGGAGAGCTTACTAGTTTGACGGTATCATCAGTCAGGGCAGACAAACCATATGTTGTTACACTTATCGGCAAAGGGTCAAAGAGGCGAATTGTTCCTATTGATGAAGATGTCATGAACCTTGTTGTTGCCTACTTACATGAAAACAATCTCGACAATCCATCAAAAGGAGCATACCCCCTTTTCAGTAACATATGGGGAGAACCTCTGACTTCATCTGGAGTTGCGTACGTAATCAATAAATATGCAGCACAGGCCAGGATACTTCATCCGGAACTCATCCCATCCAAGATAAGTCCACATATCTTCCGTCACTCGAGAGCGATGCATCTGCTTCAAGCCGGTGTTAACCTCGTTTATATAAGGGACATACTGGGACATGTGTCCGCTAAAACCACTGAAATCTACGCTCGAGCCGACTCTGGTCTAAAAAGGGACGCTCTGGAAGCCGCATATGTAGACATGGGCATACATGAGCCAGAACAGAAGAGTTGGGAGAAGAATCAAAAGTTACGTGAATATCTCAAAAGCTTGGCTTAAATATGGAATGTTATCAGAAGCAGTCTTGCAAAGAAGACATGTTATAGCGCATTGAAATCATGCTGCAGCAAGGCTGCTTTTGATAATATCATACTTATGATAACGCCGGTTATCATAAGCTGTTGATAACCGGCGCAAGTTCTTCGAGGCCAAGGTGGAGAATGAGAAGCTGGCACTTGAAGCCCTGTTCTACATCCGGCAGCTCTATGGTGTGGAAGCAGAAGCGGATGCTCTTGACACGGCAGACAACAAACCAGACTATGAGCGCAGGAAGGCCCTGCGGCAGGAAAAGGCTTATCCGGAAATCAAGAAGTTCGAGACCTGGATGGAGGTAAACATCCTCAAGTGCCCTCCGAAGTCTCTGATGGAGGGGGCCATCTCCTACACCTATAAGATCCTTAAAAAACTGTCGCTCTACGTCACCTACGGCCGTTACAAGATAGACGACAATATGGTGGAGAACAGCATCAGGCCTCTGGCCATCGGGCGCAAGAACTATCTGTTCTGCGGTGACGACGACGCTGCGCAGAGGGCAGCCGTGGTCTACTCCCTTCTTGCCACCTGCAAGGCACACGGCGTTAATGAACGGGCGTGGCTTGAGGATGTCCTGCGCCGGATCCCGGAATACGAACAGGCAGGGAAAGACTACGCAGACCTTCTTCCCGGAAAGTGGAGCGCACTGTCTGCAAAGTAACTCAAACCAATATCACTCCTCCCATAAAAAGACTGCAACCGGCATCACACTGATGCAAGTTGCAGTCAAACTTTATCGACGCACGTACTTCCTCGAATGCTTACCTTTCTCTTTCAACAGGGCCTTGATTGATATCCCTTTCTCCCGGGCATCGCCCTGGATCTCTTCGATTTGTTCGCGTGTAAGCATGTCAGTTTGTATTAGTGGTGCAAAGTTATATACCACTTAATCAAACTGACAGTCGTACTTTATCGAATGCTTACATTGGCTTAGAGTCAATAACAATAGATCGTATCCATGGCGTAAACGCATTTATGATAACTTCGCTTATTTGTGTGTCAAGGAATTGTGCTAATAGCGCATTGAATGTACCTTCTGGAGCGTTTTCTAATGTACCGTCTGTGACGGATTCAAATGTACCACTTCAGATGTGGTTGCTCTAAGGTTCTGCAAAGTTAGTTTTTTTTCTGGTTTTTCCGCCGCAAGGAGTCACCTTTGAGTTCTATCCGATGCGCGTTAGCGCAGAGGCGATCCATGATGGCGTCGGCCAAGGTTGGTTCATTGATGTAGTCATACCACTTGGCAACCGGAAGTTGCGACGTGATGATGACGGATTTCCGCTGGTAGCAGTCCTCAAGGATCTGCAGCAACGCAAGCCGCGAGTTATTATCGAGCGGATGTAAGCCGAAGTCATCGAAGATGACGAGGTCATTCCGTTCGATATGATTGATTACCTTCAGAAGACTTCCGTCAAGTTTAGCGAGCGCGATGCGCTCGATGAACTTGTTCATGGAGAAGTATTCAACGCGATGCCCCAGGAAGCAGGCTTGGCGTCCGATAGCGCAGGAGAGGAATGACTTTCCACAACCGGTTTTACCGTCAATGAGAACGTTCTCTGCGCGGTCAATGAAGCTGCAGTCCATTAACTTCAGGAGTGTATCTTTAGACAGGTTACGTTCCTCTGAACAGATGATGTCTTCGAAGACGGCATTGTATCTGAGTTTACTTGTTTTCAGATACATCTCTGTCCGTTTCCGGTTGCGGTACTGCTGCTCGGCTTCAGCCAGCCTGGCAACGAACATATCCACCGTTGGCCATTCGTTGACGGGCATTGCCTGAAGGGCTTTATAGCATTCCGCCATGCCTTTTAGTTTGAGTCCTTCCAGTTGGATGATGGTTTCTTGTGTGTTCATGTACTTGTATTCATATGCGTGCCAGCTTTGGTTACTGATATTCAGCCGCTCCTCGGACATTCTCATTCTCGGGGATATAGGGAGCCATGTCTGAGGATTGCAGTGGTAGTTCATCAAGATTACTCTTGAGTATTGCTTCTATACGTTTGTATGTTGATGCAGTCTTGGGCTCGATTCTTTGGCAAGCGGCTTCAACCCGCTCTGGGCCATAACGGACGGCCAATCTGAGTACGCCTTGGCAAGAGTGATATGATTGCTGTACAAAGATGGCAGATTGAAGTATACAGTCAATGGATGCCCTTGTATGAGGCCCTATCTGACTTGCTTTGGATTGCAGATAAGCCGCATTGATTTCTTTGGATTTCATGTATGCCTGGTGATTGGGCGGCATATGTTCTGCAACGGTTGTATATCCGCCAATATACGACCTTCGATGTGTGGCGATTCGGTGGAAGTCCACCCAGACCTCCACGGTATCGGCATCATAGACCACTTTGGCCTTTTTGCCTATGTATTGATATGGAACACTATAGAAGTGGATCTTGTCGACTTGGAAGTGATACGTTGAGTTTATGGTTATGGCTTTCTCATACTTGAAGAGGAACCGCTCCAGGGGCAGAGGAAGCAGATATGGCAGTTCTTCCTTTTCGAACTGCTCCCGGCGGCTATAAGGTTTATTGTTTCTATCACGATTGTTGTACTGGTCATTCAGCTCATCCAGCTTACGATTAAGCTCGTCATATGAGCCAAACGTTTCACGGCAGATTCGACTATAGTAGTACCTGTAAGCCTGATTGACAAGGCTCTCAGCAGGGCCTTTATCACGAGGCTTCCCAGAACGGCATTCATCGAGTTCTGTCCCATAATGAAGGCACCATTGGCTGGCGGCTTCATTTACGGTGGGTTCGTACCTGTCCGTCTTTTTGATCCACTGACGCATGTTATCCGTTTTGGATATCTCGGCAACACCACCGAAGTACTCAACAGCTTTGGATAACGCCTGGAACAAGTATTCCATCTTTGCACTGGGCAAGGCAGTAACATAGCTGAGCATTGAGTATGGAAGTACACATACTAACACAATAGCCTGGATTGCCTCTCCTGTAGACTTGTCTACTATCCAGAGGTTATCGCCGGCAAAGTCAAACTGCATTTCCCGACCAGGCTCATAGACATTGTGATACTTGTAGTCATGGTTCTTCTCATACTCCTGGATGATAGCCTTGAACTGCGTATAGCCATAGGGGTTCTCCGTAGTCTTTTGGTAATCCGCATACAAGACGTCGTAGGTCATGTGTTTCCGCTTCATCTGCTGGGCATACTCCTCAATGTTTTCCTGCATGAAGGCGTATCTATCAGCATCACGGCTACGATGGCTATCGCCTTTGACCATGATTGCATTTAACTCGGCATCTTCCAGTTTTAGAAGATCAACCATGGCTTTTCCGGAGGCCTCTGCCCGGTCTCGGTAAGCCCTGAGAGATGTGCGGCTGATTTTCAGCTTACGCTCCATCTCTCTCAACGAGGTCCCTCGAACGAACTCTCGAATGATGACTCTGATGTCTGTCATTGTTGCTTTTCTGTTTGCCATATCTTTGTGGTATTTGTCTTCTAACCACAAAGTTACATTTGTCAAACTTAAAGCAACCGATCTGAAGTTCCTGCCTAACCGCAGCTGGCACCGGTTAATACCGGCAGGTGGTACATTTGTTTCCGCTAAGGGCGGTACATTTCAAAGTGATACGCCCGGTACATTTGTTTCCGCTATGAGGGGTACAATTGATTCCGCTGTGCCCGGTACATTTGAAAGTGATACAGGGGGTACATTTAATCCGCTGCTATCAATGGTTGCGTATTTCCTATCAGAAAACTGCCCATAGTAGTCTCTGCAACTAATAGATTCTCCCAATCCCACTCCACAACATCCTTTATCTCAATATTCTCTAAAGCCTTTTCAAAATTCGACCATAGTAAATATTTTCCATTCTCCGTTATTGGACATATCCTTTGTAATTCAACAATAACATCAAATCTATAGTTCCCAATCAACCAATTCAAAAAGTCATTATAACTAGAATGGATTTGATGTTTTAGATCAAATCCATTTCCAATAATATAAAGCGAATCGTGATTCATGTAATCATCTGATTTAATGTGTCTATGCTGTTTCAAATACTAAATGCTCTTTGTTGTGTAGTAATAGAAATTTATCCTCAAATCTTTCCGCTTTTTTAATATTCTCCTCAAATTTATTCTTTATTGCTGCAATAATATCAGGAATTGGATCTCCATCAACTATATGCTTGAATCCTTCCGTAGCTGCTTCAACAAAAAGTTCTTCATTTGAACCAACTTTCAACTCTGCATCATATCCCACAAATAATACTACATTGTTTTCTATGAGGTTGTTGGCGAGGTGTTGTCCACAATTGCATGATACAGAATAAAATATCTTGTTTGCGAATACGTAATTTGCGGTGTTTGTAGACACAACATCTTCAGATTTTTCATTGTGGATACCATTGGCATGTCCATGAGATGCTATGAAACAAATCTCACAGTCGTTCATGGCCCGAATGACATTATCTTCTGTTAATGTTGGTGGAAATATGGAATTATATGTTTTCCCTTTGTTATAGCAATGCTGCTTGGCTGTATCTGCACAAGATTCAAAAAACATGTGCAGATCACTACATCCATCATTATTATATGCAATTAAAACGTCTGCCATACTTATTGGTTTTCTTGAGGATAATGATAAATATAGTATCTATTAACCATCTCTTCAATGGATTTACCTATTAAGGATTGTAATCTTAATTCGACAAGAATATCCTGCCAGGTATATGAACCATTACCATCCTTGTACACGATCTTTTCTGCATCCTCTGGGTGGTTTAAGATCCATCTTTCTAATATGCAATCAAACTTGGATTGCCAGAGCAGCTTTATTTTATTGACATATTCCTTTGCCCCATCAATATTAGTATTCTTGATGAAGAAAATGTTATCAGTATTAATCAGTGCTGTGATGTCTTTATCCACGAGCTGTGTAGGATTGTTTGCAGACATCATCACAACATATATCAAAGATGTTTTTTCTCTTAATTTGAGTACAGCATCAACACCTTGCCAAACAGATCCAAACCTACAGTCCATAAACAGAATCATTCGCTCCGACATGTGTTCGTCAATAAAAGACATAGCCTTATTAACTTCATCGAAATATGAAACTTGAGCCTCATTCCCAAATTCTAATTTCATCTCAACGATAAAAGGGTCTTTGTCACCCATAGAGTCGTCAACGATAATAATATGATACTGGTTGTCTTTCATATATGTTATTTTTTGAATGGTAATTCTATGTGTATTGTTGTGCCAAGTGGTGCAAATTCGCTGTCTATAACGCTGACGTTTCCTTTAAGTGCATTTACTCTAAGCCTTACTGCATATAGTCCAATTCCTCCTCCACCTTGTTCTGCAGTTGTGGTGTTGTAGATACCGAATACCCACTCTCTTTTTTCTGTAGGTATACCACATCCGGTATCAGAAAAATTCATTATTAATTTGTCGTCGCTAGCTTTAACAGTACATTTGTATTTTTTAACATTAGAATTATGCATAGCTTTAATTGCATTATCTGTTATGTTCTGTACAATGTCATAGAAAAACATTTCATTGCAGTTTATGATAAGATTGTTTTCTATGTTTGTTTCGCATATAATACCCTCCGCTGCAAATCTCTCCTTATATGTTCCAAGTAGGTACTCTACTAATTCTTTAATATTGATATCAATAAAAGGTAAATTGAGCTTCGAATAATTAAAGATCTCATCGGTAGCTCTATCTAGATTTACCATTTCTTGGTATATCTGCTTTGAATATAAAGTGAAGTACTCATTCAACACCTCATTAGGAAATCTATTGTAAAAGAATAAGGCCTGCCTATGGATCTTTCCCATAGATGTCTTTACGGCATGAGTCGCATTAATGGCATCTTCTTGACGACTCATGATCCTCATATACATACTTTCATGACGGGCTCTCTCTTCTTCAACATCCTTCTGCTCTTTAACTGCTGAGTCTATTCCTTTTCCAACTACTAAAGCAAGTTCTTTTAGTGGGTTCAATTGTTCTGCCTGTTCTGGATTTTGTTCGATAATCTTATCAATATTTTGGACAAGTGTACCAACATTATCCCCAACTTTTTGTATACGTCTAGTTTGCGCAGACATACCATGATGTCTTACATATACTTTATACTCATCAAATGCATATATTTGGTCAAGTATAAATTCTTTTAATGCTCTATATTCCGGCGTATCAGAAAAATCCTGACGATTTGTGGCGTCAATAATTCCAGGATTACCGTCTTTAGTGATATTAACAATACCGATTATTTCACGTGTGTTGATCTTATCGAAGAGGCTTACCCACATTCTTTTATCAATGCCTAAAATGTCTCTTTTTTTGTCAGAGTCATCTTCTCTTTCAGCGAAAGGAGTTGTGATAACGCCGTCACGATATATTTTAACACCATCAATCTGTGCGTTAGGATATTTCTTTCTAAATGCGTTTCTTGCTTTTGCATCAAAATAATACAATTGCATAGATACACCTCCAAAAGCAGGAAGATCTCGCTCAGTGACTTCAATTTCTCCTGTTTTAGGATTGAATAATAAACACTCTTGTTTTGCTTCGTTAAAGGAGATGTGACCAGATATAGTTGCTAAATCTGTTGCATCAATCTTAAATTCTTCGGACCATGCATTTAGATCATACTCTTCAGCTATTACATGTATTCTAAAAGGATATTGTAGTTGTTCAAAAGGAGATACGATTTTTGCAGATTCTCTTAAAAACCTAATGATATCACTTTTAGACCAAGTATCTCTTGTTGCTATAATGTCCAGTGTAGTACCGCTGGTACGAGAAGTGTTGATCTGGGTGTATGCGTATTGGTTTTCGATTTCAGTAAAGAGTTGGGTCTTTTCTGACTCGTTTGCTTCTTTGTAATACTTGGACCAATCTATGTACACTTTAAGCCATCTATCTTCACCATCTTTTTTGGTGGTGATTTCTACGGCGTCTCCCAATTTATCCACAGCAAAACGTCCAATGCCTTTTTCTCCAACACATCGTCTTGAAAAAGGTTCTGGTGATACAGGATTTCTTCTTTTGTTTGACGTACCAATAACCATCCACTTATCCCTTATATCTGTGAAAGACATACCGATTCCATTATCAATGATGGAAATAGAAGAATTAGGGCTCTTTTGGCCCACATTCTTGAATATTACAGTAACTTCTGTTGCATTAGCATCATAACTGTTTTTAACTAACTCAAATAGAGCAGTTATGCGGTCGGTTATAAGATCGCGACCTATCAATCGAAATGCGCTAATGTCAAATTTCCATTTCAGTATGCCAGAATCACTCATAATTAGTGAGTTTTAATGTGTTCTTTGATGCTTATGGCAATAATTTCTCCAAGTTTAGGTGGTACAGCATTACCGATATAACGTGACGCTTTTGTCAATGAGACCTCGCCTTCTTCAGGAAAAAAAGTATATGTATTTGGGAATGTTTGCAATAGTGCTGCCTCCCTTATTGATATAGCTCGATCTTGAGTAGGATGCCCGAAGCGTCCGTTTCCAAGACCTGTGCATTGGGTCGTCATAGTTGGAGATGGCTCATCCCATTTCATACGTCCATATACACTGCCAAAACTTTTTCCACTAGTCTTCTTATGGCAATTTAAACGCAATTCCTCTGGCCAATCTTTCCAGCCTCCTCCATATGGAGTAGCCTTTATGCGTCTAAGGTTAATTGGAGTCAGTTTCCCACACCTGTGTAAAGGATCGGTTGCATAGGCTTCACCTGATTCTATAGGAGGGAGATTACCAATGGTATCTCTTACAGTAACATAATTATGCTTATTATGCGTTGGTTGTATGAGGTGTATGTCACCAAGTCTTGATGCTAACAAGACTAACCGTTTCCGAGTTTGCGGTACTCCATAGTCAGGGCAGTAGACAACCTTATACTCTACACTGTATCCCTCGCCTTTAAGTAATTCAACAAAGTCTTTGAAGACAGGCTTTAAGTGAAATTTCGCTATTGATGGAACATTTTCCATCGTAACTATATGGGGATGTGTCTCTTTTACTAGTCTTCCGAATTCATACAGCAAGTCGTATTTGTCAGGATCTTTTTCCTTGTTCTTGAATGCGTATGAAGAAAACGGTTGACATGGAGCACAGCCAGCGAGAACCTTAATAGATTTTTTTGAATATAGTGACAGTATCTCTTTTCCAGTAACTTCTTTAACGTTCTTATAGAAAAAACTAGCCTTATTATTAGTCTCGTAGGCGTACTTGCACGTCCAGTCAAGATCAAATCCTGCTAAAACATTAAGGCCTTGTGTGCGCATCCCATAACTGAGTCCGCCGATTCCGCAAAACAGATCCACGACCTCAATTTGTGGGAGTCTCCCTCTTCTTTTATGCAATTTATTTAATAATTGTGTCATATATATTCGCCTAAAAATAAGGCTAAAAACATTTTAGTGATATACTCTCTTTAAGCTTTTCTATGCATCGGCTCATAATGATTCCCCGCATCAAAGCAAGCCGCACAGGTGCCAGGAGTGTTCTCAATCAGAGCTTTTCTGACTTCGTCATGCCCCTTGAATACAGTGAACCAAATTGACCAATGTCCATAGCCTTTAACTAGTTCAAGAATATCGTCCAAGTCACTTTTTCCGGCCTCGTACTTTCCAAGGTATTTCTTTGCTATGTTCCAAGTCTGAAAACGAGTCCTCCATCTGAAATCCCTGTTGCTTGTAGCTTCTTCGCCAAAAGGATCTCTTCCCATCTTCACAAGATTATACAGATTCTCCGCCTTTTCATATTCTTCCTCGGGAAGTGCTGGATTTACAGTGACACGGCCGGAATCATCATAAATGAAGTCCATATACGTGTTGTCGCGATGAGGAAAGTGAGTTCTTTCTAAATCAACATCAGCATCCTTCTTGCAGGAGTTGCACATATTGCACGCCAAAAGAAAATTCCCCCAATCGTACAGTGCACCTTCCTTGCTTTTAGGTTCAACGTGATCAATATGTATGTCCGCTAACGCTCTCGGTTCTTCACAATAAGAGCAAAATGCCCCAATGTTAGCAGCCAAAGGATCCTTTGCATCTCCATATGGCTTATATTGCGCCTTAATCATATGAGCCACAGTTTCGTTCATAGAAGTCGTGTACTCTACGATATCGCCCGGCTTCTTCTTCTCAACAGGTCTCATTACTCAGACATTTTAGCGTTATACTCAGCTTTAATCAAAGCGACGTATGCAGGATCATCGCTAAACTCTGCTTCAATCTCTGTCAGACGCTCCTTCAGCGCGGATGCCTTCGCAGGATCTCCCTCATCCAGTTCCTTGAAATACTCCGAAGCAATGGCTACCATTTCATTATAACGCTTGCTTCGTATCTCGTTAGCCATACCCATTCTCCCGCTGGCAATATCTTCAAGACCTTCCATGTCTGGAATACCCTCAGTGTATGCATCATTATCAAAGCTGATAAGTTCTCCCTGTCTAAGGCTCTGTACGATAAATGGCGAGTGGGTAGTTACAATGAACTGAATATTTGGGAATGCTGCCATAAGATCTCTCAAGATAGTCTTTTGCCAAATTGGATGTAGATACAAGTCAACTTCGTCAATAAGAACTACTCCTGGGGTATAATTAACAGCATTATATCCCAGGAATCCATTAAGTTCGATGCAGCGATAAGCAATCTCTGAAACAATATTAATCATGGACTTCAGACCATCGCTCATGTATGAGTAATGATGACGTTCTGGCGTCTTTCCTGGGATTGACACTATAGCCTCAATCTCATCATTGTCAATGTCAATTTCAGAAAGAGTAGGAATTGCAGTACTTAATGCTTGATAGAAGGCATCTCTTGTGCCCTCAAATTCTTTCCCATCTTTCTGGTTCTTTTCATATCTGCGAAGCCAATCCAATGCTCCCGCAAAATCAACCTGGTCAGAATCCAAAGCCGCTTTATAAGCTTTCTCAATTCTCTGCTGACGTTCAGTAACCTTGCGAGACTGTCTGAATTGTGCATCTATACGGTTTGTGCCAAATGAAAGGACAATTGGAAGCACAGCATTATCGCCGTTATTCTCTCTTTTTGCCTCAATTTCATTGACGATGCGAATCAATTCACCAGCGCACTCTTGATTGTGTGTGGTATTACCAGACCTTGTGAATTCTCGATACCAACTTACACGCTCAGGTTGCAATGCAACTCCATTTGTGCCAAACTCAGAGCTACGATAAATAACAGCATCAATGCTGATACGAGGAAGATCTTCATTAGGAAAATAATCCTTTTTATCGTCGTCATACCTCAAGAATCTATCTGCTTCGACAAAATTTCTCCTGAAACCTTTACCGCCACGAAGCGACTTCAATGACTGTAAATATGCACCCAGACCAACCTGAATGGCATTAAGGAGTGTTGTCTTTCCCGCAGTGTTATTTCCGATGGCAACTGTAAGCTGGCTGTTGAATGTAACTTCTTTCTTCTGGAAGCCCTTAAAATTCAACATTTCAATTTTCCGAATCCTCATACAAATAAGCGTTAAATTGCTCTTATCTTGCAAATTTAATGAAATATCTTTGATTGCCTTACTCATATCTTAATTTTTTAATATATCCTTGGCACACTCGACATTCTTGGCACTCTTCCCACCAAACCCACCCAAGAATGCCAACAATGCCAAGAATGCCACTAACATATACACATAACCCTATCTGAACCTCTTCTCATAAAACCCATAACTGACCTTCTTGAAATAACTCGTCGCCAGCCACCTCTTGAAACTCCGCTCAGGCATCCCATACACAGCCGCAATCTCCACACCCTGCCTCGTCTCAAAACTCGGCGGCAACTCATCATAAATCAGCCTCTGAACCGCCGGCAGATCACCAGCCGGACTGCTCAGATACTCCCTCTGGGCCTTCAAACCGCAACCGATGAAATAATAGCACAGAGCAATCGCACCCTTCACACTCCGTAAACTGACCTCTGTCAACTCCGACTCACCACACCCATAAGCCCAAACCTCCAGCCCCAAAGCAAACCGCCCGCAATACCTATCCATCTTCGTCGCCAATCCCGCAAACGCATCACCACCACAATTCTTCTGATCCAACAACGAATTGAACCAATCCGAATACGCCGCCTTCGCCTCAGGAGAGAATCGCAACACATTCGGCTTACCCTCGTAGGGGATAGACAAAATCCTCTCGATTATGCGACTCCACGACTCCTTCACGCTGTCGTCAATCTCATTCTCCTTCAACTTCGGATACGGAACCTTATCCGGAAAAGCAAAAATCCACCTGTCCATAAACCCATTCTGCACCTTACCCTTCGCAAACGACTTCAGAATACCAGGCTGAACACCACCGAAAATACTGATGCAAGTATTATCCATCTTCACAGGAGCCGACGAAACGCGATTCACCGTCACACCGCTACCCGCAAACAACTGAGTCCACATCTGCTCATCACTACCGCTTCGATACTTATTGAAACTGTAGATGAAACCGATAAGCTCATCAAAATACACAATCAGCCCACGAGGATTCGCCTTGTGCTGCCTAACAAGGACCTCCGGAGTAAAATCGCTAAGAATAGTCTGACAGAAATCCGGCTCCTGAATCCGTGCATTCCTCTCCTTCAAAGGCTTCAGAAACTCAGCATCATACAACGCCTTCGCCTCCACATACTTATCATACTCCTCATCATCCTTCCTCATAATCGGCCCCAAAGCAAACTCAAAACAACTCGTCTTATTCGTACCACGATCACCCACAATGGCCAGATACAAAATCGGCTTCTCACACCACCCGTTAATAATCTGAATCACAGTCGAATTTCCACAAGCTGCACACGCCACAAACAGCAACGACGGAGCAATATAATCGATAGGGAAGTTCTGAAAATTATGAGTGTCAAACACAATCTTCTGCACCTTCCCCGGCAGAACCTCCACCGGAAACCCGACACTCTCATAATGCGGCACACAATCCGGAATCGCCCCATACTCATGACACTTATAAAAGAAACTCCCGATCCTGATACTCAGCGTATTCTCCAGAAACCCATCAAACTTCCTATCCGTATCCTCCCGATCATATTTCGACGAAAACACAGATATACGATGAAATAACTCCCTACATTCCTCGCCGGCACTAGCCAACGCCATCCCCACAGTCATCCAATCCTGATAATCATCCAACGGCACACGTCTCTTCTCCCACTCCTGCACATAAAGCTCAACCCTCGACACCTTATCCGCCACCTTCTCCACCCTCGGAACCGCAGAATACACCGGCCCCTCATCCTCCTCATCATCAATACAAAACACCTCACACCCCTCATTGAAATACCCATCAGGATCATAACTCACCACCCTCAACCTCGTAACATCACAACAAGCCTTATCCACCTCATAACCTAACAAATCCAACTCCTTTCTTAAAGCATTGAAATACCTCTTATGCTCCCTGAAATCATCCGTCTCCAGCTGCACAATCCCAAACAACCCACGCCCGCCGAGAGACAAACCGATATACCAGAAAAACGGCAACCGACTCAGCTCCTTCTTCGCCGCAACAGGATCCTCAAGATTATCAAAATCCAGCACCATAAGAGAATTATACCGCTTCAACTTCTCCTCCACAGCCTTCGCCGAAGCCCTTGACACAAAAGTCGCCGAAATCGTCGCACAAGGCAACTCCATCCTCTTGATCCTGTTCCTGGCCTCCTTATCCTCACAAGACCTCAACCTCTCAATCACATCCCTGTACTTCTCTCCAAGTTCAAGAAACTCCCGAAGACTCATCTCCTGAGGCTCACCCCTGTAACCCGAATAAACCTTACATCTCTCCTCGACAGACATATCCTTGCTGCCATTGCTCATAACATTCCGGAAGACACTCACACGAGTCTCACCAATGGAACAGCTTGCAGCCCCATTCATTATAGCCTTTTCCATAAGCAAATACCTCCAAACCTACTTCCTAGGCCTTCTGAAATGAACATATTTGCCTACCTTCCCGGTCCTGACCTTCTCATCCAGATCATCAGCATCAACCAGAGTCGATTGACCGTCCTTAACGATAATAAACTGACCTTTGTTCGCCTTGTCGTGGAAAGCAGACTTCCTGATTCCAAGCTTCTCGCAAACCTCATCAATGGAGTAGTACCTTTTAGTCTCTTTCCCCATCAACTTCGGAGCCTCTTCAGCGAACACTTCAGACACACATCTCTTCACAATACCAGTGATGTAAGATGTCAAAGCATCCAATTCTCCCATAAGATTTTAATGAATTAAGTAAGACAAAAAGGTGGTGCACACTACCTATCGAAAACCACTTCCGACACCGCAAAATTAGAATCTAGCACTATCCCGTCCAACAAACAGAAAGTCCGTACAATGTCGCTGAAAGTCGCTGGAACACAAAAAGACGGCTCCCAGATAGAAGCCGTCCTCGATATCAAATGTCGCTGAAAAGTCGCTAAGAAAATATAATCATATCCGATAATCCGACAAAATTATAGCAATCCTATCGCTGCTGATAATCTTGTCGTCATCATTCCTGGTATAATGCAACTTCATCGACCTCCTGTCCTTTCCCGCGAAAGCAAACAGCATATTCATCTCCTCACACGACAAATGGAAATGCTTGCCGAAATACGTCGCCTCATTCTTCCTGCCGGTCCAGGTACGCTTCAAAGCAGGGAAGTCCCTATACAGAATAGCACGGCTCAGAACATCATCATCATAACCATACACAAATCCGCTCAATCTCGAAGCCAACCCTTCCAGACTAGGCCTCCTGACAGCCCCGTCATCATCTTTCCTGATGAAACTGAATACATATGAAAATCTCCTGTCCCACTCTCCGACAAGCAACATAAGATCCATCGCCACATCGCAATCTCCGCTATACGACTGATTGTCGATCCTCCAATCATCAAACATAATCACATTCTTCCGGAACGCATCATAATCATTCATAAACATCGACAACTCGTACAGCCTCGCACTATTCTTCTCAATCCTTTCCCACTCGTCACTAACAAAATTATACGCCCTCTGCATCTTCTCGTACACATCCTGATACAAGCCTTCCAATGTGACCAAAGAAGCAAATGCTGCCTCCGGACCGACAAACGATCCAATGGCAGCATTTTCCTTATTCAGAGCCTTAGAAACAAGTTCCAAAATATTCCTGTCCTCACGCATAGCACTACTTGAAATAATCATATTTATCCTCAATCTTGCTGGCCACCTCCAACTGGTCAGCCTTGATATACTTCTTCAGCATAGCAGGAGAAGAATGACATGTAATCTTCATAATGTCATAAATATCCATTCCGGAAAGATACATCAACGTCGCTCCCGTCCTTCGTGCAGTATGAGTTTGTATCAAATCGTATTTGAGTTCTTTCTTCTTTTTTGCTGTACCTCCTTTCGTACTCTCGATCTCAACCAACTCATCAAGTCCTGCAGCTTTACCAACTTCCTTAATGTACCTATTCAAAACCTGATCTTCAAGGTGTGGTAGATTGTAGTCATATTTCTTCAGTATCGCCCTTAATTCCGTGCTGCATGGGATAATTACTTTCGTTCCTGTCTTCTGCTGGCTGATCTCAATTCTGGTAAACTCCTTTTCAACTACTATCTTTTTGCCGTCCTTATCTTTTTGTATGATTTCTCTAATGCAGGTCTTAATGTTGTCACGTGTCAAATTGTTGTAATCGGACACTCGCTGTGCAGTCCAGACTCCCACCATAAAGATGTCTCTCGCTTGTTCATGACCTGGACTGAGATGGGATAAATCAGCAGCTTGAAGCTTTGCCAAATCTTCCTTGGTAAGGTATATGGAATCAACCTCGATTCTGGTCCCCTTAAACTTCTTGTCTTTGAACTTACTGTTACTATGATATCCCACATATTCTGCAGTGAGAAGAACAGATTTTAATTCCTTAATGCATTTGCCGATCGTATTGACAGAATAATCCTTCTTCTTGAGATAAGATGTGTATTCATAATAGAACTGCATGTCTATATCATCAAAATCATATGTCCGTCCAACACTTTCCTGAAAGTATCTGAATTGAGCCATAGTCGCCTTGATAGACCTTATGCTACCATCCGCATAATTACGGCCCTTTTCAGTCTGTCTCGTGCCATTGATTATCTGTTCAAGGTACAAGTCAATAAACTTGTTCAAGGTCATCTTGTTTGCCTCAGCAAGTTTTCTCGCTTCCTCCTCAGCTTTCTTCTTCTCAATCTCACGCTCCTCTTCAATGGCAATGTCATCAATGATTCTAGTCATCTGCTCTGCAGTGATGACCACATCCTGTTCAAGAAGAGAGTTTAATGCTCTTTCAATCTTCTCCAGCTTGGAAAAGATCTTGACTCCTTCTTCTGACTGTTTGAAATTGTTGAATGCCACTCCATCTCGAGAGAGATTCCATTTCTGTATCGGTACAGAAATATGAGTTGATAATCTAAGATTCAGACCGGTCTTCCTGGTCTGGATGCGTGCAAACACCGGAGCATAACCGGTCTTCTTTGTCGTACGCAGAATGAATGATACTGCCATAATTTGTTGTTTTATAATTCGTACAACAAATATAGCAATAATCTCGGACTTGGTACTACATTGGTACTACATTTTCACGATTTGAAAGAAATAATCTCGGACACTATTATTTGACTTTTATTTGAATATCAATGAATTATGTAAAATTCCCAAACTTTCCTTCATTTTCGTATATGACAAAATAGGTCCCGGTGACACCACTTCAAACCTCTCTCAGTACATTCTGAGAGGGGTTTTCTTTAAGATGTGTACCTAATTGTGTCACCTTCAAGAATGACAACCTCAGTACTGAATGCGACAACTACACTAATAATAGTTACAGCTACAAATATGTTCAGTCTTTCTTTTGCTATTCTTGCCGTAAAACCTTAAATTTGCAAAGATGTACCGTATCGCTTATGATGGAAGAAACACATATTGTTGAGAATAAGACCATTTGGAAAGATGAATGGTTGGAGTGGATCTGCGGCTTTGCCAACGCGCAGGGCGGCATCATCAACATCGGCACAGCTGATGACGGTACACCGGTTGGCCTTGACGGCATCAAGTCACTGCTGGAGAAACTGCCCAACAAGATTATCAACAAGCTAGGCATCGTACCGGATGTCAATAAGCAGACTGTGGGTGGCACCGACTACATTGAGATAGTGGTTCATCCCAGCAACGTGGCCATCACTCTTGACGGCGTCATCTACTATCGCAGTGGCGCAACAAATCAGACTCTCCGAGGCGAAGCCCTTGAGCGCTTTCTTCTCTCAAAGATGGGAATGCACTGGGATGAAATGGAAGTGCCCAATGCCTCCATTGAAAAGGACATCGACCGTGAAGCGATCGACTATTTCCTGAAGAAAGCCGTCGAGGAGGAACGCCTTCCCGCAGATTCCCTGAAAGACGAGACCCTTACAATCCTCAAAAACCTGCACCTCGTCTCTGAGTCCGGCAATCTACGTATCGCAGCCCTCATCCTATTCGGTTCACATCCCAAGGATTTTGTACGCAATATTGACTTCCGCATTGGCCGATTCATCAGCGACGAATCCGACCTCCTCTTCCAGGACATTATCGAGGGAGACATCATCCGGATGGCCGACAGGATTATGAAGGTCCTTCGGTCCAAGTACCTTGTTTCCTATATAGGGTATGAAGGGATGAAGCGCACGGAGCCGTTGGAGATTCCGGAAGCAGCTCTGCGCGAGATTATATACAACGCCCTCATTCACAGGCTGTACACCGGCACTTGGGTTCAGATGAAAGTCTATAACGACCGCATTTCCGTCTGGAACGAAGGCACCTTGCCGGAAGACTTCCCGGTAGAAATGCTGCTGCAGGAGCATTCATCCCGCCAGCGCAATCCGCTCATCGCAAACATTTTCTTCCTCGCCGGCTTTGTCGAAACCTGGGGTCGTGGCATCAAGAAGATACGCAGGGCCCTCCAGGGTGTCGGTCTGCCTGATCCCCTCTTTGAGGAAAACTGCGGCGGCGTGCGAGTCACAATCCAGCGCCCCCGTAACATCGCCAACCTTGGCGCAGTAAGTGGCGATGATTTTAACGATGATTTTTCTACTGAAAATCAGCGACTTAGCATTTTAGAGCATCAAATGAAACTGGACTTTGGCGATGATTTTGGCGATGAAAAACAGGTCTATACAGTTATCATTGCCTCACCGAAAATCAGCCAGCCTCAGATAGCCAGAATCACGGGCATTAGTGCGCGTTCTGTATCACGCATCATCAGCCGACTGAAAGAATACGGTTATCTCAAGCGCCTTGGCAGCGACCGTAAAGGTAGTTGGGAGTGTTTAAGGTAAACAATACCCCTCATTTCCATCAGTTTCCTCATTTCTATTAAATAATAGCAACCCTCATTCATAAAGAGCATCTTAATGGCTCTCGAATTTGCACTGTAGAACGCATCATCTCAACCCCAAAGGAGATCAACCTTTAACAGTTAGCCTCCTCCTTGGTTTCATCATAGAGTCATGTTAAAGGAAATCGTTATTAGAATGTTCCTGTAAATGACCCATTATAGTATGTTACCGTATAAGAATTTTTACCATTACTATTAGAAATAGTGAATTGTACTTGGACTTTATTGTACGAATCCATCAAATATCGACAATCACTGAAGCTATATGATCCAGAGGATGCCTGCGAACCAGTAAACTCTTTAGTTTGAAGTCCTCTCTGTGAATTTGTTAGGTTATAATAATAGGAAAGAGTAACTTTGTCTGGCGTTCCATATCCTGTACCCGATTTTGCTTTCCATGTAAAAGTTAGCTTATACCTAGAAGCAGAGCCTTTGATTGAAGAAAAATCCGGCTTATATGAATTATTGCTTATAGATACCAAACAATAGTCGCTCTTTGGACCTATACCTGCAGAATTCTTGGCAGCTACTTTATAATAATTGTTCCCGGTTTTACAGTTCTCATCACTAAATGAACACGAATATGATGTTCCTATTTGTGAATATGTGCCATTAGCTGATGTGGAACGGTAGATAATGTAACTATCTGCACCGCTTGCATAATTCCAGTTCAAATACACATACGGATACATTGCTGGCCCTTGGCGAGAGCCTGCAAGTCCAGTGGGAGCTGAAGGTAATGAGCTTGTTGAGCCTCCTCCGTTTCCTCCGTCACTATTTCCACCACTTCCGCTTCCGCCTCCATTATTTTGAATTGTACAATACGCGGGAGAAGAATAGGAGCTTTTTACATTATTATTGATCGCTATTACGACAAAATAAAAAGTACCTGCAGAATACGCAGTGAAGTCGGTATAAGTATCCGTTGTACTGTCAACCAAATTCCAAGGTCCATTAGAAGAGGATTGAGAATAATACACGTTGTATCTGCTGGCGTTTAAAACTGAATTCCAATAGATCTTAATATTAAATCCTGAAACTGAAGTCCTAAGACCGGTTGGTGCAGAAATATATGTAGAGTCCCCGTTTTCAAATCCTTTATCAGTGCAACTATATAGCATACAAAAACACGAAAAGAAAAGGGCCGCAAGGACCAAATAACTATTTAAATGTCTCATAACAGATGCAATTATTCAAATGAAGTATTACTTTCAATTAACGCACAACCTTAACATAAGAACTATATTCACTATCCTTTATTCCCGTGTACGACAGGGCTATTGCTTTCACTTTGTAATAAGTCGTACCATTTTTAGGGTTTTGGTCAGTTAGCACATATCTGTTTCCAGAACTACCGCCTATAGCAGTGATTCTACTATATCTGGAATTTGGACTTGTACTCCGATACAAATAATAGTCATATGCGCCAGAAACGGGGGCAAATGAAATTTGAACAAAACTGTACCCCGAATAGGCCTCTATATTCTGAGGTGCATTAAGTTGAGACTGGCCACCACCGCCGCCGCTACCTCCAGAGGTATAATTGAGGGTGACTTTTGAAGATGAATCACTTAATTGATAATCACTACTTACGGCAACAACCCAGAAAGTCCAAACTCCATATATGGTTTTTGGATAAAACGTCATAGATGTTTTATAACAATTCTCAAATGTTGCGCCATTATAGGGAGCTGGACGGTCATAGTATACTTGATAGTACTCGGCTCCATTTGAAGCATTCCATGAAACAATGATATTATCTCCATTAAGAACTGCTTTCACTCCTGTTGGCGTTGACGGTTTTGACGTTCCACCACCGCTACCGATACTACTGCTCACGGTGCAAGATGCTGCGTTTGAGTAAGGTCCCTCGCTTCCATCTGCTTTTACAGCGGACACCACAAAATAATATGTTCCAGCAGTTTCTGCTGTAGTTGTACACACCGTGCCTTCAGTATATCCCAGACAGGTCCAAGAGCCATTTGATGATGTGGAATAATACACATAATAGCGTGAGGCTCCAGATACCGAATTCCAAGATAGTGAGATAGTGTTCCCATTAGCGGAAGCACGAAGATTTGAAGGTGCGCTGATTTCAGTTGAGCCACCATTGCCGCCGCTACCGCCTCCATCATCAGCGGAATACCTGTCTTGGACAATGCGCAATTCGCATTGCTCACCATAACCTTTAAGATAGAATACAACTGTTGCTGTTCTTCGTTCTCCAAAATTAGGTTCCACATTCACCTTAATGTTATATGATGAGCCTCCTAAACCGAAAGTATGATTCAGGCTTATCCAATCAGTATTGTCAGAATTTTCATACTGAATGCGCTGCTCCCAGTCATATGTAGCTTCAAGATGGACATAGAAACAACCACCTCCCCCTATCATTGTTTCGTAGGATTTATCTATATTAATCCAAGGTGTGAAATAATTTTCACCATCTCCACCGCATCCTGCTAAGCAATTGAGCAATAGCGGCATGGCAAAAATAGATACAAATCGATTCAATCTGCGCATAATAAAATAAGATCTGATAAATGATTACTGTGCAAAATAAGTTGTTCCGGCAATGGTAACGTTGTACAGGGATTGCCCTTTTACTCTCCAACTTAGAGTCCCCTTGTAGACTGTATTGCCCCTTTCGTCCAATAGACGTACTTCATTATCAATAATCGTGTACGTTGTAGAGAACTGAAGACGGTCACCATCATATCCTTCACACTTGCCGCTTGAATAGAAATAGATTTCGCGGCCATCTCTTGCGCGAAGCTTCTGGGTAGAACGGAATCTGACATTTTGAGATGCTGTAGACATTTCGAATTTAGGAGAATCAACACAAGAGATTGTCTCACATATAGGGGCATTGATCATCATCGTTGCCGTAATGATAAGAGCAGTAATAAACATAATGAAAGAAGATTTGGTTATATGTATAATTCCTTATTTTTTTGTAAAATCCAGACGTACTCCTGCCCAGGAGAGAGTTAAATCATAACCAGATACTGAGATATATGCTGGATCTCCGTCGATATATAACGTTCCGGAACCACCACTGTATTCATATTTTCCACTATAGGATTGATTAGTTCCTTTTGATTGTTTTATGGACAAAGAAAAAGTAGAAGATGAAAATGATAACGTTGAATGTACGGTCCCTGCCGGCGTATTAT
>ERZ779877.1038-NODE-1038-length-26213-cov-7.766534_pt1 | contig 26213 bp, 30 predicted proteins | sample MGYA00511556_ERZ779877 | MGnify/ENA primary metagenome ERZ779877 (study PRJEB29588, sample SAMEA2159338) | human gut metagenome | biome: human gut; feature: human-associated habitat; material: faeces | place: Denmark | collected 2008/2010 ...
GTATCATAGAAGACCTATACCTGGCAGTTATTTACAGAAAAAGCTTCACATAGTCTTCCACAATCGCCTTCGACGCATACTGCGTCAGGGGCAGCCTGTGCTTCATAACGAAGATGAATATCGGCCAGGCTTCGGCCAGCCTCGACGAACTGCCAGAATACTTTAGGTTCATCGACAAAGAAGATACGGGGCAAGGATTTCTTCAAGTCAGCGGCAAACTGTTTTTTATACTGAGGAAGATGCAGGAAGCCATAGACATAGAAAAATATGTCCTCACGGCTTACTTTTTTGCCATATCGCTCTTGGGCCATTTTAAAAGCGAAATCCGTAATGCCGTTGTGTTTGGTATAAGTATAGGTATCATCATCAAAAAGGCTGGGATTTGTCGTATTAGCCGTGACTATAGTAATATAAAAGAAAACATTGGCTCTTTTCTATCATGTCTAAACAAGGAATTTTATTTACAATCAAAGGAAAATTATTTTTTGTACTGCCAATACCAGGAACACAGATAAGCAAATAAATTATCTAGCTTTGATACTAGTAATGTAATTAATATGGACGATGTATAAAAAATAAAGATATTCTTTGCAAAATGGTTTGTATATGCTTTCTTTTATGAATTTTTTATTATAAGTTGATTTTAGATGTTTTTTTTATTTAGGCAGAAAACTACTTGTCCATTTTATATAAGTGGATGAGTATTAATTTGTGTCATAGAGCATGAATGAAGTCAGCCAATAATAGAGATATTCTCAAGGATTGCTTCCAGGTGCTTCATGTTCGTATTACTTCTTATTGCCCTGAGGTGTCGGCCATATGACGCAGACGGGCACAGACTAGCATCAGCGCAGAATTATCGTCTGAAAAGGAACGCCCTACTCTGGTCGACAGAGAATCTCCCAATTGAATCTTTCAATAACATTGCTGATTCAAATACGGATCTAGTGTTCACTTGGAAACTTACAGTATGTAGAGTCTCCTCAATACCATCCTCTATTTCCTTGGCATCTTCCTTCATCTTCATGGAACGCAGTCCTTTTACTCCGGTTTTGGTTTTCTCCCAGGCAACTTTCTTGTTCTCCTGAGCATGGATCTCTTTGAGCATCTTGTTTACCAGTTTTACCTTGGAACGAGGCGTTGCAAAGATGATATTGAGGTAGAAGTGTACAGTGCTCCTCTGGTACTTGATTTCGGGGAATATTTCTCCTACAGCCTCTAGCATACCAAAGCACTTGTTGCCAACCACCAGTTTGACTCTCTTTAGGACACGGTAGAGGAACCATTGAAAGAAGGTGCTCCATCTTGCCTTATCTTCTTTCATGCCATCAGCGGCATCACTCACGGTATCCATCTTCGTTCATAGCAATTGCCACTGGAATGTCCACATTCTCAAACTCTCTGTAGTTGTAGCGCAAGCATATTCCGTCCACATAAATATACGGGTAATGCCTGCCCTGTAAGGGGCAGTTATTTCAAGCCTCGGACAGTTGTTCGTTACGATCGTAGTTGGGTAGCTTGGGTCATCTTCTTAGCCTAGGCTACCAGCGGTTCATTGAGGATTTCTTCCACGCTGCTCCGAATCAGCTCTTTGAGTTGCCCCTTAATAACTTCTTTATTTAGATGTACAATCTTTTCAGACATGGTTTGTTATGACTTCATTCTACTAGAGATTTGCAAACCATGTCTTTTTTCAATTTGCAAAACTTATTGTATCTTATCTAATTGCGACGGGAGTACGATGATTACCATGCAGATTAAACACATAAACAAAAGAAAATTCTTATTCTAGGCAGTAACGCATGCAATTCATAGTGGCACTGTTTAAGTCAGCTGGTATTGGACATGAAGACCGTGCCGTCGCCACGCTTGACATCGATACAAATGCCAAGCGAAATGCCTTGATAAAACTATCGTACAGAGTATTTTTTTTGTGCCCTTGGTGAATTTAGCGTATGTATCAACAATATGCTGTTTAAGGTCTGGATATAACCAGTTTTGCGCATTGTCGTTAGCTGACGGAGTAAAGAAATTGCCGATAATAATTTGCAATGCCGTTCGTTTTTGAGCTTCTACACATTCTGCGTTCTGCCGGAACGTACCATCCAGGATAAATTCAGCATAGCTTCATGAGACGAAAGTTCATTTAATTGAAACGTATCGGTCAGGCAGATGCTGTTGAATGGAATATAGTGATTGTGATCTATTATATCATGGAAGGTATTTAATATTAACAGAAGTAATGTAGTATGCCAGGAAGATGATTTCGTTGGCATGAAGCTGTGTATATTTGCTCTCTTATTAAAGTAAAAAGTTATCTCTACCGTCCGTTGTCAACGTTTTCTTTCGTTCCTTGACAAGCGTGTCCGGCTTCTTTTGGGCGGCCTCACTATGAAATAGGAAGGTCAGTACTTCCATTACATCGTCATTGGTTAGTAGGTGAGGGAGGGGGAACACAGAAAGGTTTCCAGCATTTCAGCACGAGTGCAGAGCCGGTGGGTTCTCTCACTTCGTGTCAGGCGTTTCCACTCATGATCCAATTGCTTCTCCCAGTGCGTAGTAATAATCTGATTTTTTTCGGCTATGGTCTTCCAGCGGTTCAGTTTTTCTAATTTCTCATTCATAAGGATTAGTTCCTTTCTAAGATAATGAGAAAAACAAAAGCGACCAACCATAAAAATTTGATTACTTTTAATGTTGGCATATAGCAAATTGTTACTTATAATCCGTTGTCTTATTTTCCGTTGATTTATAAAATACCTTTTTAAGGAGGTATGCCATGAAGAATAAAGCTCTTGAATTATTCGGACAACGAGTACGAGAACTTCGCAATCAGTCTGGCCTTAGTCAAGAGAAATTTGCGCTTAAAATCGGAATGGATCGGACGTATTTTGCCTCTGTTGAATCTGGCCGCCGCAATATCTCGCTTTTGAATATTTTGAAAATTGCAGAAGGGCTTTCTATCAAACCTTCTGAGCTGTTTGATTACGATTCTAAAAAAAGAGAGAATGAAAATGGATAATAATTACAGAAATTTAATTGCTCAAGAATTTAGAAGCTGTGTTAACGGGACGATTGATCGTGTTACTAACAACACCCCAACCTATCGTCCCTTCCATACTGCACTTCTATCTGACGAAGTGATATTTTGGAGTGCGTTTGAACGTTCGTTTAGTACATCCTTTGGTCAACGAGTTATTGAGCAGATTACCAAGTTGGTTGCTCTATCTAATGGTGCAGAATGTGCTGATAGACAGGTAGAAACCGTAATTAATATTGATAAGGCTTATGAAGAAGCCATTCACGATCATGTGCAGAGTCTTCGTTCGTCCCATAGAGGTGCAGTTCGTTCATGGGAATCCATAGTAAATGAGATTCGTCATGTCCAACCCATTGGCGAATCTAAAAAACTCCGCATAATCAGTGATGTATGGTGGAGAAAAAATGGAATTGATAATTATATCAGCTTAAAAACTGTTAAGCCCAATATTGACCAAACCGTAATTGCTAAAACGGATTGTTTACACCTAACTATTGCGAAGCCCAAATGCAATGCTTATTTTGGCTTGCCTTATAATCCCTACGGAGAGAATCGAGAAGATTACAGTTTTAGTCCACCCATGGGTATTTTTGATTTTCGTCATGATTCAATTGTATTAATTGGAAGAGATATGTGGGATACTATCGGTGGCCCAGGTTGCTATGACGAGTTGCTCGAAATTGCAACACAAGTGGGATGTGAAACAAGAGAGACTATCCGCAGATTTCACAATTAAGGAGCTGTAATATTTGCTATCACACTTCAAGAACCTTGGGCAAGCCTCATTGGAAAGAATATAAAAAATAGAGATCAGAAATTGACCTTGTAATCAATATAGTGAGTATACATTCTCATTTAGGATTATCTAAAATTCTAGCATCCGATAAGCGAAAAAACGAAATCGTCTGTTGGTTTCAAGGAGTGCTGCACTATGAACCGATTTTTGTATAGTGCCTTCTTTCTAACTGCATTCCCGTCACTAAGGACTTTGCTCAACAAATCAAAGAGAGAAATCTCAAGTGTTTCCTCTGTGGTGATTTTACTCTTGGAAGATGTGCGTGAATTTTAATCGACATTCAAATAATTGAACCGATCCTCAAAAGGAAATGTTTGGCATTTAGTATACTGACATCAACAGTTTCTAATCAATGATCAAGCGTGAGCTGTTCAACTTTTTCTGTGGTTTGGATAGCTCTTGCTTTTTTTATTATAGTATCCATAACAGCTTTCCACGTAATGTCACTTGTATTTTTGTACCTTGAGTAAGCATATCCGGGAATTTGGGGAAGTTTCTTTCCCTGCATGTCTGCAATAATTGTTCTCGCAATTGCTTCTCCCAATTTAATCGGAACTGCGTTTCCAATTTGTTTATATTGCTCATTAATTGATCCGCAGATTTTCCAATCATCAGGAAAGCCTTGGATTCTGCTATATTCCTCAACGCTCAATGGGCGATCCTTTGTCGGATGGCACAAATCTGTTGCTGGCATTGTAGGATTTGTTACAAGAGTAGGAGAAGGGCGTTTGAAGCTCAATCTTCTATAAAAACCTGTTTTGCCCCCTCCAAGTTTCAATTTTGATCCCATTGCTTCAACCTGTGCCTCATATGGCAAGTCTTTCCAATACTGGCCTTCCTTAAGCATACGATAAAATTTTAATCTCTTTTCAGGAAATTCAACATAGTGGTGTTTAGAGTCCGCTAAATCGCCAATTGCGTCCTCCAGAGTTTTCCATTGAGGTAATCCAAACTGACCATCTTCCGAGTGAGTTGGCGAAAGATAATCCACCTTTTCTGTTCCGAGTTTACCAATTATAACCACACGTTCTCTTATTTGTGGCGCACCAAAATTGGCTGCATTGTACAATTCAAAAGATATTGTATATCCTGCTTGTTTAAGCCTATCCAGTATAAGACACAACGCACCACCTTTTATAGGTGTACTTATATCTTTATAAGGGAATGGTGCAGAAAGTAGCCCTCTAACATTTTCTATAACTACATAGGTTGGACGGATTTTTTTGACAATTTCGATATATCTCAGGAAAACGTTTCCTCTTTCATCGTTTAAGGCTCTTCTTGCCCCAGCAGTGCTAAACGCCTGACACGGAGGCCCTCCAAATATTACATCGACTTTTTTTCCTTTTGGTATTTTTGCCAATCTCAAGATTTCGTCTGGTTCATATTTGTTGATATCTCCAATCAAAGCTATTTTAGGGTTATTTTGAGCAATAGTCATGCGGCAAAATTTATTAAACTCACATGCAAGAAGCGCATGAATTCCGCCATTACTCATTCCAATATCCAAACCCATTGCACCCGAGAAAAAGCTTAAAGCTATAATTTCAGGGATGTCATTATCCAGCCTTTCGTGGTCATCAGGTTCTATAATAACATCATTTTCCCTGATATATTTGCCTAAGCACTCTGGTGCTATAACCCATTGTTTTCCAATTCTTGTGGCCTTCAATTTTCCCTCATTTATCAATTTGCGTACATATTGAGGGGTTACTTTTAAGTGGTTGGCTACATTGGGTACCGTGAGAAGATTATCAATTGCTCCCATTTGGTCATACTTTCCTTTCTTAAACGAAACTTATTATTGTCCCATTGTACCATGCGCAATGTTTCAAATCAAGACATTCAAAAAATTAGCGATACCAGATAAATGTGAGTCGCAATATAATACAACTTTTTTATATAACTGAGGGCAGAACACCGGGTGCAGACCAAGCATTCTAGCTGCAAACAATTTTTAGTGCTACTTTAGACCGTCCTGTTGAAACTGTTTTGCTTAGCATACTGGGTAGTTCTGCTTGTGTTTCTTACTGTATAGGGGCTGCAATCGGATGGATAGTTAGGCCTTGTCAATCAGATAAGACATGTAGCCCAGATGCCCCGTCCTTTCCAAGTAGCACAAATCGGGAGATTTCCGGTTGAATTGTTGCTAGCGGTTTTTTCAGGTTGGCTTTGTGGTGAAAGCAAGCTTTCATTTTCAAGTGTATATTGTAAAAGAAGTAGCGATATTACTTCCCCCCCCCCCCATAAGCGCGCTTTTTTATACACTTTTTTACCATTTCTTCTTTTTTTGCTGTGTAGCTTATCTGTCAGGGCGAGCAGGGTTTTCTCCAATGTTAGACCTAGGAAGAGGCCTGCTACTAACAGCAGAGACTGCACAGTCGTATCTAGTTGCTGCAGTCGCTTTAGTGCCATAGATATGATAATGGCTTTTAAAAGTCCTAATACCCAGGCCTAAACCGCGTGCTTTCGAAGCAAAAGTATGGCACAGCAACGGCAGAAAGGCAAGGGTAAATAGTACGGCTCTGCCGCCCTTGCTTTCCTGCCGCCGCTGTACCGGATCAGTGGCAGCGAAAGCAATGCACTGCAAAGGGAGGCTTATGCTATGGGATTTGTAAAGCAAGATTTATCAACGGTTCAGGCTATGGAAACTGCATTTAGTATGCAGTTGGAGTTTATCAACGTTATCAATAATTTAATTACGTATGATAAAGACCATGCAGAAACGCCGGAGAAGACAAAGTATTTACAGGCGTTTTGCGATACACAAGAGCGAGCGTTAGATGAAGCCTTGCGGCTGTTAGACAAGCACAGGGAGGCTTTGTTAGCGGATGAAGCGTCTCGGAAACAGGAAGAAGAACAGAAGCGCAAAGCGGAGCAAGCGAAAATCAAGGCGGAAAATAAGAAGAAAGCTGAAACCAAAGCCATTGCACAAGATTTGAAGAAAGCGAAAGAAGATGCAGACAGCCTGTTTGCCGATGTAGATATGGACGGTGATTCAGATGAGAAAAATTGCTGAATGTTGCATCGGCGCACGGGTGCCAGACTATCAGCGATACGGGACGCCGACAGTATTTGTCGCTGAAAAAGCGAGTGGATATAGCGGTATCTATTATGCGTACTGCGATATATGCGGCGGTATGTTTAAGTTTAATCGGTGGTATCGCAGAATATCACTTATTTGCCCGTGTTGTGGCAGGAAGCATACGGGCATAGGACGTGAAATCATGTTCACGACCGATGACAGAAGTATTTTGCCGTATCGACTATACATGACGGTCATTGAGTTTAAAGATAAAATAGAAGTACGGCTTACATATGATGGCATGCGCTTTGATTGTGAAAAAGAAAAAATCGAATGGTATAAGAATGTCAAAGAAGTGTTTGCGTTTAATATCAAGGACGAAAGAGCAGATTGGAAACAAATCGTTGAGGGTCTTGTTGTTGGCGAAACGGCGATAGGATATTACACCGATGTGAAAGAAATGTGGCAGAAAACCGCATTGTCTTTCTTTCACTACCGCCGCATTATAAAAAGCGGAAATCTGACTATATTACTGCGAAAATTACGTGCTTGCATAAATCAGCATATGGTTAACAAAGGGTACAGCAGAAAAGCGTTTTATTTACAAGGAAATGAATCATGTCGGCTGTATGGAAGCATCTTGGCTATTGCCAGAAAAGTGCGGTTCTGGGATGCACCAGTGATGCCATATAATGGGATAGGGAGATTGTCTTTTAAAGAATGGAAAGAATATCGGTTAAAAGAACAGCATTTGCCTGAGAACTGGGAAATCCATGTGGAGAAAATAATGAAAAAGGAAGGGATGTCATATCAGCAAGCTGTATTACAGGTTTTGGGATTGCCCAATACGTCGTTTGTTCGCCGTAATCTCACTTATGAAAACATATTTGCGTTTATGCATGCCTATTCCCTTCCTACTCTTGCTATGGCAAATGAGGCCAGCAAAACTTTTATTTCCATGGAACCCCCTGTGGATAGAAGAAATATATACTGGAATATAGATACATATAAACAAAAAGTCATGCAGATATGTAAGTTTATCCGTACCTTTTATGCACAGTACATGTCGGTCATGACATGGAAACATATAGCAGGTAAGATTGATTTGTATATAGATACCTTGCGGTTATGGGAGTGTGCAGATAAAATTACAAAAAGAGAGTTTTGCAAAGCAGATGTGCCGCTGTCTCATTTGCATGATTGGCTTTCCGTTGCCGTAGCGAGACAGGATGACCGGGAAGTTATATTTTGTATATCGGAAAAGCTGAAACAATCTTTGCGGAAGAATATTAACGGCTATAATTTTAAGTGCATTGAACGAAAGTCAGAACTAAAAAAGGCAGCAATAGAGTTAAAAAATTGTTCTGTCGGATATTCCCGGAGAATCGGAAGTCATGTGCAGATTGTCGTGGTCGTAAATAAAGAAGGAAAGTTAACTGCTATGTTGGAAGTGAGAGAACATACTATCTGCCAAGCTAAATTATTTGCAAACGATGAAGTATACAAAAATGTATCTGTAAATAAAGCATGTATTGCATATGCTCGAAGTGCGGGATTGACATGCAATACGTGCGACATTGAAGCTATGGATTGACAGAGTAAAATATGTACGTTATTATGTACATATAAGGAGTGATAAATATGTTACATACCAATGCTACTTCTTTCAGAAAAAATTTATTTTCCTTACTGGAAAATGCGGTTAAATATAATGAATGCATCAATATCAATACAAAGATAGGCAATGCCGTTGTTATTAGTGAAGACGAATATAATAGTATGGTGGAAACGTTAAAGATTCTTTCGAATCCAGCAATGAAAGAAAAGGTGATGAAGGGCAAAGATACGCCGTTGTCTGAATGTATAGACGAAAGCGAGGTACAATGGTAGGTGTACACGATTAAGTATACAAAAGCGGCGGTCAAAGATATTCCTAAATTAAAGGCGGCTCATCTGGACAGCAAAGCCAAACTACTAATTGACTTAATTCGAGAAAACCCGTATCAAACCCCGCCTTCTTACGAAAAACTGATAGGAAATTTGCAAGGATTATTTTCACGAAGAATTAATTTGCAACACCGCTTGGTGTATGAAGTTTATGAGAATGAGAAAGTAATTAAAATTATTAGCATGTGGATACATTATGAACGGATTTAAAGATGATTGCCATATAGGCGGCTTTTTACAGGCCGCCTTTTTTGACTCGAAAACAGTCCTAATACATAGACACAAATAAAGCGCCTTCGCGATTGGATCATAATACATCCAGCGGCAAGTGCAAGGATAAACTGTACGGCAAAGCCGTCCTTGCACTTGCCGCTGGATGTATTTTTCTTTGGTCCAACGAAGGCAATGCCTGGGTATATATTAAAGGAGCTGATAGTATGAATCATATTGAAGTTTTGGGGAATCTAACTAAAGAAGTCGATGTACGCATTACGGCAAAACAAAAGACCATGGCGATGTTTACGATTGCCGAAAATTATTATGATTTTTTTTCAAAGGAAAGAAAAACGCAGTACTTCAGAATAGTGGCATATGGGAAAAAGGCGGAGATTATTGCTGACCATTTCGGGAAAGGTAGCCGAATCAATGTAAAAGGCAACATGGAGCATGTAAAGTTTACTGGCGATGACGGCAAGGATAAGTCATACTGGCGTATTTTGTTAAATGATTTTGATTTTTGTGAAAAGAAAGGAAAGGGACAGGAATGACGGAAAAAGAACAAATCCTGCAAAGTATCATTGAGTTTTACGAAGATACATTACCTGTATATGATAAAATAGCGGAAATTATCAAAATATTTGATGGCAAAGTCTGTAATAAAAAATTTTTTGAGGCTATAGGCTCGATAAACGCATATACGAGGAAAAATCGAAAAATCTTCATACAATATGATAAGACAACCTATGCTATTGTCGTTGCTGAAAGCATATATCTTCATCATGCTAAATACTTAAGTTCATCCGCCGACCCTGAGAAGGATAACTTGCTGATACGAAAGGAAAAATCATTTCGGATTGTCAGCGATGGGTGGATTCAAATGATACAGAAACGTAAAAATAATTTGCAGGAGGAAATTGAAAGGCTGAAATATGATTTGCTAAACGTAGAAGAAAAAACTCAAAAAGTACGGCAAATGAGAGCGGAAATTGAAAGAATGATTTACGGCTTGTCGGATACGACAAGGTCTATTTACTGGGAAGACCTCATGAGGGACTAACCATATTCGGCACGAAATATGCTTTTTAAGCACGTTTCGTGCCGAATCAGTATAAAACAGCCCTAATACATAGAATTAATTTGCAGGCCTTCCATTGGCAGGGTAACGCCGCTCTTCCTGCTGGGCAAGGCTAAATATACGGCGTTGCCGGCCTTGCCCAGCAGAAAAAGCGGCGTTTAGAAAAAAGCGCGAAGGCACATGCCAGAACATAAATCCATGAAGGGAGAAGATGGCCAATGAAAGTACGGGAAAGAATGGCGCTGTATGGAGCGGAAACGTTAAGCAATAGGGAACTTCTTTCTGTATTGTTAGGCGGAGTCAATACTAATCAAGTGGCGCAAAATGTAATGGACAGCTTGCCGCATAAAAATATATACGATTTGAGTGAACTGGATGTACTGGATTTGAACAAGATTGACGGTATTGGCAAGCGCAATGCCGAAATATTATACGCCGCCGTAGAACTGGGAAGGAGACTGCACAAGGAACGGGTAAAATTACATGCCCCGGACTTTAGTACGCCCCGTGCAGTAGCAGATTATGTCATGGAAGACATGCGGTGTTTGACACAAGAAGAATTTAGAGCAGCCCTGCTGACTTGTAAAAATCAACTGATTACGGTCAAGACACTGACTAAGGGGACAATTAATGCGAGTTTAGCAAAGTCCCGCGAAGTATTTAAAATGGCCTTACAGTACAATGCCGCTGCGGTTATCTTAGTACACAATCACCCGAGTGGCGATCCGGCGCCTAGCCGTGACGATATTAGCGTAACGCAAAAAATTTTCCAAGCTGGCCAAGTCATGGAAATACCTGTTTTAGATCATATTATTATTGGTGACGGTACCTTTACAAGTTTATGTGAGTTAGGATACATATAATATATAAAGCTATAATACGTCTATAGTACATATTTTATATGTACTATAGACGTATTATATGATATAATATCCACAAGAGGTGATATATATGGCAACTGTAAGTGCAACAATTAAAATTGATGAATCCTTAAAAAAAGACTCCCAAAAACTGTTTGCTGCCATGGGTCTTACGTTATCTTCTGCTATAACAATTTTCTTATCGCAGGCTGTTCGGGAACAGGGATTACCGTTTAAACCTACCTTGCGGACTAATTCACATCCATTGTCAGATGAGTTATTGAGCATTATAAAAGAAGCGCATGAGGGGATAAATATGTCAAACTCATTTGATACTGTAGATGAGCTGATGAGGGATTTGGATGCTTAAGCTTAGATACCACACGAAATTTAAGAAGGATTATAAAAGGGCTATAAAGAGGGGATTAAATAAGGATTTACTGATGGAGGTCATTACCAAGTTACAGAACGAAGAACCCCTGCCTGCGAAGAATCATGACCATGAGCTGATTCATTATATGGGTAAGGATTCTGTTAGAGAATGTCATATACAGCCAGATTGGCTGTTGATTTATGCGATTCAAAAAGATGAATTAATTCTTGATTTATTGCGAACTGGAAGCCATAGTGATGTATTCTGAAGATGCTCCATGCATAGTCATGGAGCACTTTTTTTTGTGAAAAAATCGCCAAAACAGTCATAATAAAAAGACATAAATAAAGTGCCTTCGCGGCTAGATCATAATACATTCTTCCGACGATACAAGGATAAACGGTGCGGCTGCGCCGTCCTTGCATCGGCGGAAGAATGTATTTTTTTTATGCCACCGAAGGCAATGCCTTAGAATATGACAAGGAGATGGTCTCTATGAAACGTATTTATGATTACACAAACAATAACGGCTATGAGGTTGCGGCGTTGCTTCACTCCATAGATTTAGAACGGAAGGAACTGCGGCAGGCTATGCGAAAACGGCGGCATAAAAAAATGATAGAAAGAATCAGAAGACAGGACAAGAATATATTAAAAGCTATCCTGCTCATCAATGGTGGATTTTTATTGTACTGTATTGCAAAGGTGACGTATAAAGCTTTAACGATGGGATTGTAGCGATTGGGGGCATATGTATGGGAAAAATTAAAGTAGTTATCAAAAAAGTTGGTAGGAATCCAAGGGTCACGATTATAGAAGATGATTTGAAGACGTCCCAGCGGATTGTAAAGGGGAGAATTGAAATCGTACCCGTCGCCAATGGCATTGACATGATTGTCAATGAAGAAGGCAAAATGAACGGAAATAAGCCGAATTTCTATTTCACGCAAAACGGCTATACCGATTTAATTTTTGGCGACGTGTTATTTACAGGAGTTGATTATGAGGAAGGGACGCAGATAAGCCTTACTGACGGGCAGATACAATATGTATTGGATTGGCTTAATACCTGCCGAAAGCCAAAAGGGGACGAACAAGGAGAAGAATTTATACGGTACTATATAGATATATGATGGTCTTTGGTAGAGAAAGCATGGTACAATACATATAGGGAGGTAAGATGACATGAAGTTAAACCGGCTGAACGACGTATTCTTTAAATATTTATTGGGCGACGTGAAACGAAAGACGCTTACTCTCAGCTTTATCAACAGTATTTTGAATCGAACCGAAGATAATGTATTTACGGATTTAGATTTTCTGGATAAAGAATTAACCCCGATTGAGCAGGATGGAAAAGTTTCTGTTCTGGATATACGGGCAAGGATGAATGACGGCACGCAGGTTAATATTGAAGTGCAGGTATGCAAAGACCCGGATATGGCGAGACGTTCGTTGTATTACTGGTCAAAAATGTACAGTGGAGAACTGCATGAAGGCGAGCCATATAATAAACTTATGCAGGCGATTTCCATTAACCTGATGGATTTCAATGCGTTTCCTGAATATACGTCCTGCCATCATTCCTATCATATTTGCAATGACGAGACGAATGACCGGCTATTGGATGACTTGGAAATGCATTTTATCGAATTGGAGAAAATCCGCATTGACGATATACGGAACCTGAAGAAATCGGAACAGTGGATTGCCTATTTTTCTAACCAATGTAGCGATGAGGAACGGGAGGTGTTGGCGATGAGCGAACCGGCTATTAAAGAAGCGATGAAAAGCGAGATGTATTTTACACAAGACGAAAAATTGCGCAGAAAGTATGAAATACAGGAAAAAGCCCGTCGGGATTACATTTCCATGATGGAGAATATCAGGATTGCACAGGAAGAAGCTCGAATCGCCCAAGAAAAACTCCGTAAAGAACAAGAAAAAGCTCGAATTGCGCAGGAGGAAATCGTATTAGGATTATTGCGAGAAGGTCTGCCCTATGATATGATTGCACGGATTACAAAATTGTCCATGGAAAAGATACAAGAAATTGCTGAAACGCAAGTATAAAAGAAAAAGGACTCCCGCAAAACTAAGCGGAAGTCCTTTTCTTTGCGCGCAAAACAGCCATAATAAACATGCCATAATACCGCTATGCTTCGGGAACTATTTCGGGATCTTTTGGCAGATTGGCAAGCCAGCATGTTTCACACTGATAGCCGGCTTCAAAGCGGCAGTAGTCTGTCAAGCCAATGTAAGATGGGCAACAGCGCGATTGGGTAATCATCTGCCAGATTTCGGGCATTGCGGTTTTAATTTGCTGTAAATGCTCTATGCGGAGCTTGTAGTCTTCCGGAGTGAGCGTTTCCAATACATAGCACCTCCTATTTTAGTAACACATACAAAGCTATGGTCTGTGCAATCAGTATGCCGGCAATAGCATAGTAATTGGTTGCTTTCGGTGGTTTTAACACCTTGGTTTCAATGAGTTTGCCTAATTTTATCATCAGATTTTGGTAGTTGGCAGCGTGCTTTTGGATCATGCCGGTATAGGCTTTTTCGGCCTGTATCGGCATAGCAGCCATCATTTCCGTATATCGTTTATTGGTGTGTTCCAACCAATGAGCCGTCCTGCTCATTTCTGTCATGATTTTTTCGTAAGCCTGCCGGTTGGTTGTCATGGCCTGGGTTTCTGCTGACAGGGTATGCAGCGTTTCGGCGAGGATTGCGTCTGTCTCGTTTAAAGTCGTTGTAAATGCTTGATACGCTGTCAGGCTATCCTGTAAATTTGCACACAGTTTTTCCAGTTGTTGTATAGAGTCCAGTAACTGCGGGCTGTCCCATGGCAATTTTTCAGGTGCAGCCTGATGTTCAGCTTCTCCTATAAGAGGATCTGGAAGCTTTTGTTCCTCTGGCTGCCGTTGTTCCCGGAATATGTCATTGTATAGTGTATCGTCTGGAGTATCTTCCGGAGGGAAAGTGGGGGATGGTGAGCGGATAGGATGAGCCGGCAAGTTTGTAGCGTCCGGTACTGTCTCCGTTTGGCTATCCTCATCTTCAGGTACGTTGGGCAGCATGTCGTTGTCGTGTTGTTTATCGAATGCAGAAACAGCTGGATCTTCGTCTTCCCTGTTTTCTGTGTATCCTGTGGATTCGTTCATGACGGATGTCCTTTCTTTTATTTTATATGCTAATTTATGCCATATCGTGCTTATTTGTGACAGATAGGCACGATATGGCATGATTTAATATATTTTTTAGTTATTTAGCTGATTTTTTCTTTTTAGTGAAATCCGGTTTACCGTTAGCATCGTTATATGTGCTATTGCAGACCCTGCATTTCCAAAAATGCCCGTACTTCCCTTTCCAGCGGGACAGAGGGGCATTGTCGTGAGGGCAGAAGGCCAGGACTGGCTCGCCGTCATGGTCTTCGTAAAAGACGGTCTGCTTGGTGACCGGCGATATGCAGTCTTTATTGCTGCATATCCAGAAGTGCATGGTATGCTTGGCGGAATATTTGCGAAGGAGCTGCCCGGTTTTGCAAATGGGGCAGGCAAAGATTTTTTTGCCTGGCGGCGCCGGGTATACCACCGTTTCAGCGTGCGTGATGTTTCGGTTTACCAGGTCGATGACTGTTGTAATATAGGCGTCTCGGGATATCTTGCCGGATGCGATATTTGACAGCTCGTACTCCATGACTGCTGTGGTGTCCGGATAGGTAAGGCTCTGGTCGATCGTATCGATGAGCGCGCAGCCAATAGGCGTCGGGATTAATTCTGTAGATTTTCCCTTTTTGGTGATGTACGGTTCTAATTTATGGCCTTTTCCATTTGTAGCTTCTAACTTGGCAATGATTTGATCGCGGGTTGCCGGTGTGCCGATGCCTTTCACTTCTTTGAGTTTTTCTCGGTTTGGGTTATCCGATGCGATGAACCGCCAGATGTTGGTCATCGCTGCAAGAAGCGTGCCTTCCGTGAACCGTTTCGGAGGCGTTGTCTTTTTTTGCGCGATGGCATAGTCCGCAGTTACTTCATCACCTGGTTTGAGTGTTGGCAGGACAGCATTGTCTTCTGGCTTTTCCTTTTCTCCGTATATTTGCATAAATCCCAATGTAATGGGCAGTGTGCCGGAACCCTTAAACAAGCAGTCGGCAGCTTTTATCGTAAATGAGACCTTTTTGAACCGGTAGGGATCATAAAATTGGTAGCAGTAATATTCGGCGATCAGCTGATAAATTTTAAGTTCTTTGTCATTCAAATCCTGCGGTTCAACGCCTGTCGGTATGATAGCATGGTGAGCCGTGACTTTAGCGTCATTAAAAGCTTTGGAAGTAATGGCTGGATTGGCGGTGATGGCCGGCAAGCCGTAGTTCTGCAGCATGACCAAGATGCGCTGGGCATCATCTTTTTGCGATGATGGGATGTAGTTGCAGTCCGACCGGGGATAGGTAACGTATTTTTTTTCATAAAGGGCTTGGACTGTTGCCAGGGTTTCTCCTGGCGAAAGACCCAATTTTTTATTGGCAAGTACTTGAAGGGTATCGAGAGAGTGGGGGAGCGGCGGCTGCTTTGTCCCCTCTTTTTCTTCTACCGTTTCTACCGTGGCGTTTGCATGGCTGACTTTTTCTTTGACTGCTTTTAAGACATGTTCATCGAGAATTCGGTTTTCTTCGTCTGCCGGGAGGGAGTCATCTGGTACGAGTTTTGCTTTGAATGGGATATTGTCTTTTGCAAATGTGCCTAGCAGCTCGTAATATGTTTTGCTCTTGAATGCATTGATTTCCCGTTCCCGGCGAACGACAAGAGCCAGCGTTGGGATCTGTACCCGCCCGATTCGCCAGACCGTATCATAACCATATTTTCGTGCATTGGTCGTATAGGCGCGGGTCAGGTTCATGCCGACCAGCCAGTCTGCTTGCTGCCGGGCCAGGGCAGATTCATATAGTGGCTCATATTTTTTATTGTCTTCCATGGAAGCGAAGGCCCGCTGCATGCTGACGTCGTCTTTTGCGTTGATTAACAGGCGTTTAACCGGGCCTTTGTAGCCGCAATATCTCAGGACTTCATCGACAAGGAGCTGCCCTTCCCGGTCTGGGTCGCCGGCGTGGATCACGATGTCCGCTTTTTTGAGATGGGATACTATAGCAGTCAGCAAGTCTTTTTCATTCGCCATAGGTACAACCGCCCATTTGGGAGGAAATACCTGATATTCTGACCAGGATTTATACGCAGTGTCGTATTCTTCCGGTTCTTTCGGTCGCAAGATGTGGCCGTGGCACCAGCAGACAACCGTGTCGCCCTTTGTAATATCATACTTGTTTTTTTGATACGTGGCGTCGGGCCAAATATGGGCTGCGATAGCTCGGGCAATATCTGGTTTTTCTGCAATATATACTGTGTACATTTTTATAAAACCCCCTTTTCTTTATAGATGCTTTGTGATAAAATATAGGTAAAAATATTACAAATAGTATAAAATCAACATTGAATTTAACACAGGTGGAATTATGGATAGTGACAAGAAACGGGAATTGATGCTGACATCAACAGAAACAGAAATCGGCAAGCGGTTTAAAGCGGTTCGGTTAAGTTATGGGGACGACCAGATCACGTTTGCCGAGAAATTAGGAATCAGTCAATCCTATTTATCTGCCATTGAGCGGGGAACCCGGCAGCCATCGGTCCGAGTAATGAAGACCTTAGCGGATATGGGATTTTCCATCGACTGGATTTATAGCGGCAAGTCTTCAGATAATCTGAAGTCATTGAAAAAGCGGCAGGCGGACCTGGCGTTTATAAGAGACAAATTGGATGCCATGACAGATGATGAAGTGAGCTTCATCCGTGGCTGGCTGGAAGCATTTGATAGTACTCATAAATAAGTGAGGGATGGAATATGATACTAACCGTAGCACATCAAAAAGGCGGTACTGGCAAATCCACGCTCGCGACAAATCTTGCGGTCGAGCTGGGCGCGGAGCTGCTGGATTTAGATAAGCAGCATTCAAGCATTATTTTTAACTGCAAGCGGATACGGGAAGGATTGCCGACGATATCGTGTTATTCTATAGCAGAAAGCCAGTGCCAGTTTGACTATCAGCAACCAGTACCGGAAGCGCATTTGCCGGAATTGTTTGCCTGGTTCAAACAAAAACCGGGACATCTGGTTGTGGATGTGGGCGGTTTTGACAGCCCGCTGAACCGAAAAGCCCTGTTTTTTGCGGACTACATATTGACGCCATGCGCGCCGTCGGCTGTGGAAATCTACGGGCTGCAGATGTTTGAAGAAATTCTTGAAAAAGCAGAGGAAATCGCGGATCTGCATCTTGTCAGTCATGTTGTGATTAATAATGCCGATACGCGGAGCACGAAACGGATAGGGGATATGCAGGCGTATATCCATGGCAAACCTAACCATTTTAAACTGTGTCAGACGATTATTGGCAGCCGGATTGCATTTAAGACAGCGTATGAACAAGGCCGATCGGTGAGTGAACTCCTGGAAGAAAGCAAGAGCGCTAAACTAAAACGGAAATATCAGCGCAGCGCAGAAGAAATCAACTCATTAGTACATGAAATTACATCGGATTGGGAGGGATAATATGTTTGAAGACTTGCCGAAGAGAAAGAAGATTACTGATTTTTTTGCCGATGGCGATCCTGTGCATGGGTCAACGGCCAAGACGGAGCATATGGGGAAAGAAGAGTCCCGGAAACAAAAGTATCGGGTAGTGACCTATTTAAATAAGGAACAGTATGATAAATTTATGTCATATTGTGACAAAGAAGGGATTTCCTCAGCCGAGGCTGTCCGGCTGGCCGTGCGCAGGTTGATTTCTTAGTTAGAGAGGTGGAGAAAATGAAAAAAAGAAGCGTATTAGTGGGATTGCTTGTATTGTGTATGCTGATTCTGGGCGGATGTGGGGAAAAAGAGAAATTCGATAAAGCCCATGCCGAAGTCATGCAGCTCATGAAGCAGGCGGTAGCTGTAAAAGCAGAAAACGTTAAGGTCCGGACGAATAAGGACTTTACGTACAATGCCGAAGACCTGCAGAAGCAGGATGAGGCTATTTCAGCGGCAGAGCAGAAGAATCAAGAAATTGTGGATCAAGTTAACGCCAAGCTGAAGGAAATGGAAGAATACGCCGAAAGCGATTCGTCCTTGGCGCCGCAGCTGGAATCTATCAAGACGGCTGTGGAACAGCGTGAAAAGCAGTGGCAGCAAGGAATCGCGGAACGGAAATCCATTGCTAACATGCTGAAACAGGCTGTACCGGCTGGGCCGCCGTCGAATCCCTGGAAGGATGTATCTAAGTTCAAAGATCAATAATAGGCAATCGTCCATGCGCCGTGCATGGACGATTTTTTTTATGTTCCCGTGTCCCGGGTAGACAGGAATCCGAAATTATCTGTCTGGGGCGCATGGTCCTCGTCGTAGTCTGACGGGTTATAGGGATCATACAGATAAAATTGCCCCAGCTTGGTTTCTTCCTGCTGCCGCCTCATGTCTGCGTACTGCGCTTCGTCTGTTTCGATCTGGTTGATAAGTGCGGCGCCGGCGGCACGGGCTTCGTCTGTTTCATGCAGGGATTGGAGCGCTGCCATGGCTGCTGTTTTTTGCCGGGTTCCGACGATGCCGTCTGTATCGGTGGCGGCAATGTCTGCTATGGCTTCTTCCCTCTCCTGGGCCTGCTGTAATGTGCGTTGATACACCGTTAGGACCTCTTTGTTTGCCAGCTGCTGCTCGTTGAGCAGGCTTTGCTGGTATTCCCGTATCTGGTTTGGCTGATAGGTCTCATTTGCTGTGGGGCGTTTGCGCAGGATACTGTCGTCAAGAGACAGGTTTTGCTTAAGGACTAAGCTGGCTCCGGAGAGCTGCGTCTGCATGGCTTGTACGGCTTCGTTCACTTTTTGATTGAGTTCCGGCAGGCCTGAATACAGGATCAGCATATCCTTGTACTTATCCAGTTGGTTCTGATATTCCTGGGCCCGTTGGGCTGTTTCTTTCACGCTGTCCGCCAGCCTCTTTACGTCAATGACATGGTCGCCTGGACGGAGGATACGCCTCGCATCGGCAGATACCAGGCCGGCTGATAAGGTAATGATGAGGGTTGCGCTGAGCAGGACTGCAAGTTTGCGTTTCATGACATCACTTCCTAAAAATATGAATGGATTGCATCGTAATTGACGAGCAAAATGACTTTCTTTTTTATATTAGCCTGGGGAATTGGCCCGAAATATCTCGAATCCAGTGAAATGACCGGGTCGTTGAGAAATAAGATAGTGCCTTCCGGGACAGCATAACTGCCCGCAGGCTGCGTCGGCAGGTACGGCAGGTGATACACGGGATAGACGCGGCCATTTACGGCCAGGCGGCTGGCTGTCATTTCATAGGTATCGCCTGGAAAGGCAGCCGCTTTTTTTAGCAGTAAATCGCCTTGCTGTATATGGATATCCGGTATCGATGCCGGCGACGCAATAATGGCATAATCGCCGTAGCTTAACTGGCCGGGTACGGCAAGGTAGATGCCACGCGGCGCCGATGCCGTCCTGTTGGTATAAAAGATAGGACCCAAAAAGGTATTGGCTACAAGCATGGCTGCCGCTGCCGCGAGGACGGCAGCCATACCAATTTGAGCTTTAGAAAGGTGTTTAAGAACGTGGTAATTCAATGGGGCCTCCTAAGTGCTGCATAATGGATCGCGGCACTTTCCATGTCAAAAAGATCAATCCGAAAATAGCCAGGCACAACCGGATATATTTAGTAAGTTGTTCAGCTGTGATTGGACTGTGGGATACATAAGTGCCGTCCAGATTGGACTTTACATGGTTAATATAATCCGTAGCCCAGTCCGGCAGAGGACTGCCCGGTGAAATGGCTCCGGGACCGCCGTTGTAAGCCGCCAGAACTAGATCCCAATCGCCAAACATGTCATAGAGCTGCTTGACGTACTTTGCAGAAGCATCTAAGTTTTGTTCTGGGTCAAAGGGATCGCTGCAGCCGAGTTCTGCCGCCGTGTCCGGCATGAGCTGTCCTAAGCCTTGGGCGCCGACCGGGCTGACGGCCTGCGGGTTCCAGCTGCTTTCCGTTTGGATAATGGCCTCAAACAGATTTTTCGGGATACCATACTTATCTGCCTTTTCGTCGGCCATGGCGACGAGATCTGCCGGGCCGATGGTCTGGCCGGTACCGCTGGTTACGCCCTGCGTTGTCGTTGCCTGGAAAATTTCCTGGGGTTGCGCGTCTTTAATGCATGTCACACAAAAGCCAATCATGATAGACAGCAACAGTAGTTTGAGGCCGCAGGAAATCATATGGCCAACGCTGCCTTCGGGCAAGAACTGGGTCATGCGCCAGGCTGCAAATGGGACGGTGACCGTGCAGAGAGAGGCTGAGACGTAAAACTCGATATAGACCATGGTGACGTACAGGGCGAGAAAGATAAACGCGCCCATCACTAAAAACGTAAAGACGTACAAAGTCAGAACAGTAGAAATATTATTGACAAATTCATAGGTCGTGAAGCTTGCCGCTTTGTTGAGGCCCGGCGCTATCATGCGGATGCCGTGCTGCAGGAGAAGCTGGGGCTGCGACATATTGGCCGAGATTTCATCGAGGCCGCCGTTATATGTGCCGGCGACGGATGTAATAAAATTCAAGACGATATTGTCCGTAAACTGCTGCCAGCATAAGAGGATACCCATTAGGCCGGCATATTTCATGATTTTAGTAATAAGCTGCTGGCGGGAAATGACCATACCGCCGATGAGAATAGGCAGCGCCAAGTCAATGATGCAAAGAGCTGCCAGGTAGGCGAAGATGGACTGCTGCAGGTAGGTAAACGCTTTATTGGCAGCCGTGGAAAAATCTTTGATGACTTTGTTAAAGTCGTTGCCGATTTCATACATCCCTTCCACGCCCCAGGGAACGCCTTTATCGTCTTTTCCGTACAGGCCGCCGGAAAAATCCCCGTCGCCGCCGACGTAGCCGTCGAGGCTTACGCCCAACGCCTGCAGATATGGCGTTGGGTCTACCATGCCGTTATTATAGCCAAACGGGTGATATTCAAAGTGTATATGCGCACCACTGGAATAGCCATATGGGCCGTCGTAAGCACCGCCTACGTAGCCGATGATGTCGCCGGCTTTGACTTCGCCGCGGGCGCAGTTCTCGGATTCAAATGCACAATCGCCAAAAAGCCATGCGTCGCCGTTTTTACTGGTAACTAATACCCAGTATACATAGCCATTACCGGGAGCTCCTTCGGCGTAACCATCAAAGGGAGCTCGTATGGGCGTGCCTTCGGGGATGCCGACATCGAGGCCGTGGTGGCTGTAACTGCCGCGGTCTTCCATCCAGGGGCCGGTAACGGTTCCGGAGCTGACGGGCGGGTAAGCAAATGCCGAGGCCCAACACATAGTAAATATAAAGAGCAAACTGAGGATACGTTTCACATACAACACCTCAGTTCTGGTCATTGAAATCGTTGCGGTTCGACTGCTTATCCTGTTTATATTTGCCCGTTTTCCAGTTTACCCAGTCTTCGGAGTGATACAAGGAATTGTTGGCTCCGCGGCGGATGGATTTGCCGACCATAGAGTTTGCCATATTTTGCCGGAACAATTCGCGCATGTATTCCATGCCTACGGACCGGCCTTTGGGCTCGATTTGCGTACCGCCGACTGTACCAGGGATGACGCCTGCCCGTATCCGGGCCGTGTTTAAGGTAGCCCGATGGTTGCCGTAAGCGCTGAATGCTTTGCTGGCAGCGCTGCGGGGCATGCCGGCGGCTTGCTGGCTGTACTGCTTTAAGGCAGCTGGCGAAACGTCCAGGGCCGGCGTGCCCTGGATCATCATGGCAGCAAGATTGGGGATTTTCCATGTCAGGAACCCGAGAACAACATAGCCGACGGCCTGTTTTAACATGTCCGCAAAGGTTACGGCATCTTCCGGGATGGCTTCTACAGTACCGGCCATAGACTGGATGAGGCCGATCATAAAGTACATGACCATCAGCTTGACACCAAAGGCAAAGACGGCAGATATGCAGCGCTGACAGAGAAAATTGGTGTATCTGACAGCACCGAAGGGGAGTAGAATAACAGCTAGGCTGGCGAATACGTTAAATTCTATCTTTGTAATGAGAATTTGAATTGCCATGAAGAAAAAACTGACAAGAACAAGGCCGATCGTAATCAGGTACATGAGAGCTTTACCAAAGTTAAACATGCCAACGCTGGACAAGCCGTCCATGAGATTTGAAACTACTTTGAAGCCGTTATCAATGATATTGGAAGGCTGTATAACGGAATCGGTAGGTATATTGGCGGCAGTGAGGCCGGCATATTGGAAAGAGGCCATAATCGCGTAGTTGATTTCGGCCCAGTTCATGATGATAAATAAAAATGCGCCAAGCTTCATAATTTTGCTGACCATTTGGCTCATGCGAAGTTCGCCTTCGTATAAGGTCCAAGTCGTGCACAGGTCAATAATCGCCAATACGCCGACCAAGTATTTGGCATGGGGCTGAAGGTTTAACATGCCCGTCACACTGGCTCGCTCGAAAAAGACGAGAATATCGTTGAATATTGTGGTATTTGAAAAGTCCATTGTGCCACCTCGCTAGAAGAATTTAAGGTTGCCATATGTTTTCCATGGATTGGAAACGGGTGCGTATTCTACAGTGTTACGCTGCATTTCGGCGATAACTTCTTTTTCCGCTTTTCCCTGGGCTTCTTGCATGTCAAGCTGATTTTTCTTTTCCTGGGCTTCCGCTTGCAGTTTTAAAGCTTGCTGCTGCCCCTGCAGCCCTTGAATGGTGATCCGGATCTGTTGGGCACGGGCCTGTAAGGCCGCTATCTGATTCGCTGCCTGCTGGGCCTGCATGGCGCCGGTCGCGTTGGCGCTGTCTTCCATGGCTTGTTCTAGGGCATCGTTGACGTCATCTAATTCCTTCATTAATTGTTGCAAGGATTTGAGTGTCTGTTCGTTGTTATTCATGAGTGTTGCCAGCGTTACGGCCCTGGCGGAACGTGCGGACTGCAAGGTTTGGGGCAGATCGTTGCCGACAATACCAGGGATATGGCTCTGGATATACTGCGTGACATCCACTTGTTCGGCAGCGTCTGCTCTGAGCAGTGTGCCTTCTTCTTTTAGGATACTTGCAATTTTTTCCCGGCCGTTTTCCAATGTCTGCTTATATCCATTGAGAATATGGGAGGGAAGTTTTTCCAGCTCTTTGAGCTGCAGGCTGATTTGTTCCTTTGTATTGGTGACGACTTTTACTGTTTCTTCGTAAGTTTTCAGCTGCTGCAGGATGTTTTGGTCGTCGATAACCGGGATCGCTGCATAGGCAGCTGTGCATATACACATGCTGCCAGCAATAATCCCAATGCGTAAAGCTCGTTTAGACAAGTTTTCCATAGTACAAGCTCCTTTCCTAGACATATAGACCGCCGTTGCGGTACATTTTTAGCCGCTGTGCTCCACAGCCGTTAAAAATATATCGCAATAGTCTTTTTGGAAGACTGTATGGCACAAGAAGTTTAAATGAATATGGAGGAGGCCGCCGCATTTGCAGCGGCCTTTCTTCATATCCAAAGATATTTAATGTATTTAATTGTGCCTATTCAGCATGATTTGATACACATAAGCATGAACCGGCACTATTTGTGCTGGCCTTGAAGCGCTTCCAGCTCCGGTGCGTATTCTTTGAGCATTTGAGGATCTACCTGAGCGCCTTTTTGCAAGGCTTTGTACAGCATTTCTGCGATTTCATAGCGCGTCATGGTCTTGTCACCTTTAAAGGTTCCATCAGGATATCCTTCAATGACCCCATTGCCGGCTAGATGATCCACAGCATCCTTCGCCCAGTGATCCTGCGGTACATCCGGCATTTCCTTGACTTTCGTCATGTCGACCATACCGACCAGTGCATACAGCGCTTGTTTCATCGTCTGTACTTCCTGCGCGAGTTTGGCGTTTTGTTCCTGCATTTCTGCAACTTGTTTTGTCAGCTCTGCGCGGGATTTTCCTGCCGTGCCGGGACCGAATTTAATGCTAAGTCCTGCATTCAGCATGTCTTCGTCGCTTCCAACCGTACCGGCCAGACTAAACATCGTATTTTCGTTCGGCCGATAGTAAGCGCCGATTGCTACGGCGTCAGCGCCGCTGTAATGGCCGTAGCCTGCTGCGAAGTCCCACTTATTGAGCGGGTCGTAATCGAGCGGATGGAGGCCTGCCAATGCGGCTGCACCTGCGCCGACTTTGCTAATGCGGCTGTCAAGAGAGCCAAACCGGCTGCTGAGGCTTTGTCCGCCGATAAAGACATCGTTTGCAGCGTACAGATTATTACCGCTTACGTTACCGTTAGCTACTACGCTGCCGCCGACCATAACGTCTTTGCCTACCGCTACGCTGCCATGATATATGCCGTTTCCGAGGACTTCCTGGCTTCCTGCGACATAATGGTTCCCGCCGACTGCAACATCACTGTGCATAAGTACAGGGCCGGTAACTTCCAAGGTTCCGCCAAGAGAGGTGGAGCCGGATACATTAAGCTTGCCGTCAACGTTTGTGTCATGGACGTATGACGTACCATGAACAATGAGGTCTTTGCCGATAGCTTGGCTGCCCTGGATAGCGGAATCGCCTTTGACAAGCTGATTTCCATCAACTTCTGCATTGCCTTTAACAATAAGGTCTTTGCCAACGGCTATGCTGCCCTGAACGGCAGCGTTGCCTTGAACCAGCTGATCGCCGTCGACTGTCTGGTTGCCTTTGACATATCCATCGCCGTTGACGGTAAGGTTTTTATCAATGACCTGGCTGCCCTGAACATGGCTGTTGCCTGCGACAGTTTGGTTGCCGTCGATGGTCTGGCTTCCAGCGATATGGGAATCGCCGATGATTTCCGAACTGCCATAAATCGTTTCTCCGTTATTCGCAGTGAAGTGGCCGTTTACCGTTTGATTTCCGCCAATAGTAGAATTGCCGGATACCGTTTGGTCGCCGTAAATGTCCGCGTTACCGCTGGTTACCAGATTACCGCCGATTGTAGCGTTTCCGGATGCTTGGAAATCGCCGGTGACGGTCTGATTTCCGTTGATTGTGGAATCTCCATTAATAACTTCACCGCCGTTTACGGTCAGCTGCCCGTCCACGGTCTGGCTGCCGCTGATATGGCTGTTACCCGTGACAGACTGATTGCCGGTTACGTAACTATTGCCAGTAATGGTGCTGTCTCCATTGACAACTTGGTTGCCGTTCATTACGGTGTCGCCGCTGATAGTCGCGCCGCCATTGACTGTCAAGTGTCCATCAACGGCCTGATCCCCATTGACTACCTGATTACCATGAACCGTCTGCCATCCATCAATTTCCTGATTTCCGTTAATGTGGCTGTTGCCGCCTACCGAAAGATCTTTATCGACGACCTGAGAGCCGTTGATGTGGGAGTTACCGCCAACGGTCTGGTCTTTATCGACGACCTGAGAGCCGTTGATGTGGGAGTTGCCGCCAACGGTCTGGTCTTTATCGACGATCTGCGAACCGTTGATATGGCTGTCACCACCGACGGTCTGGTCTTTATCGACAATCTGCGAGCCGTTGATGTGGCTGTCACCACCGACGGTCTGGTCTTTATCGACGACCTGAGAGCCGTTGATGTGGCTGTCACCGCCTACAGTCTGATCTTTATCGACGATCTGCGAACCGTTGATATGGCTGTCACCGCCAACGGTTTGATCTTTGTCAACAATCTGGGAACCGTTGATGTGGGAGTTGCCGCCGACGGTCTGGTCTTTATCGACGACCTGGGAACCGTTGATGTGGGAGTTGCCGCCAACGGTCTGGTCTTTATCGACGATCTGCGAAC
>ERZ779877.1042-NODE-1042-length-26046-cov-5.084991_pt1 | contig 26046 bp, 27 predicted proteins | sample MGYA00511556_ERZ779877 | MGnify/ENA primary metagenome ERZ779877 (study PRJEB29588, sample SAMEA2159338) | human gut metagenome | biome: human gut; feature: human-associated habitat; material: faeces | place: Denmark | collected 2008/2010 ...
CGGCGGCTGCCTGTTACGAAATATAACAATGCTGTGAAATTTGCTTTATGCGTTGCTTGCGGCTTTCGTCACACTCTTGACGGCGAGCGCCTTCATCGGCTTCATGAGCAGAACGCACACGCCGTTGAACACCAGCGAGCCGACGACGAAGACGAGGATGAACAGCCCGATGTTGCTTGCAAATGAAGCGGTATCTATGCAGGCGCAGGTGAGATATGCAAAGCCGACATTGTTGAGCACCTTGGGGGCATAGGGGTGGCCGAGGATGAGCAGCGCGAGAACAGCGGCGAGCGGGATAAGCAGACCAAAGAGATCGCCGACGATCGGAGTCAGGGCGGAGATGGCGAGCATTGCGAGCACAGTGAACACGAGTCCGACAAGGCCGCCTATCTCAACGGTGAGAAAGCGCTCCTTGACATCGCCCTCAAGGGTGAAGAGCATGATGTTGCTGATGAAGATCAGCCAGCCGTAGGAAAAACCGATGATGTGCAGGATCGCGTTTGCAATGAGGATCCAGCAGAGAAGCGCGAGGCGGAAATAGAGCAAAAATTTCTTGCCGATTTTTTCTTCCATTGTAAATTCTCCTCGTGTTTATTCAGATTTTGATATTCAGTTCAGTGTGTAATAGTCGACTGGACGGATCTTCTCCGCTTCAAAGACGCCCTGCTCGCAGAGCAGGCGCTCATACTTCGGCGTATCGAGAATATAGAACTGCTCCTTCTCAAGTGCTTTGAAGATCGCCTCCACAGCCACATTTACATCAGCGCCGTTTTCAAGCAGATACTTGTTGAACGCGACAAACTTTGCGTACTCCTCGGTGTGGTAATACGGCTCATCGTCATGGATGGCGAAGCGCTCGGGACGATGGCGGTCGGTCAGGTGCATCTCGGTGTTTATATAGCCGGGGCAGAAGATGGACACGTCTATATCGGCCTTGTCTGCCTTGAGCTGCTTATACACGCACTCGGAGAGTGCGACTGCGGCATGCTTGGAGCTGAAATACGCGGGAGCGCCGTTCATGGAAATGAGGCCGGCTATGGAGCAGACGTTGATTATCTGGCAGTGTGATTTCTGGCTGCGCATCTGCGGGAGAAAGTTCTGCATCATAAACCAGTGCGAGTATACGTTAGTCTCATAGACCCAGCGTATGTCTTTCTCCGGGATATGCTCAACATCGGAGAGCGCGGAGACGCCCGCGTTATTTACGAGCACATCGCAGCGGCCGAACTCGGCCATCGTCTTATCAAGGATCGCTTTGCACTCGTCAAGGACGGAAACGTCAGCCTGCATTGCGAAGGACTTACGGCCCATGCCGCGTATCTCTTTTGCGACGGCTTCGGCCTCATCGCCGTGGATGTCTATTATCGCAACATCGGAACCGCGCTTGGCAAAGCCGAGAGCGAGGGTCTTGCCGATGCCGTTGGCGCCGCCGGTGATGACTACTTTAGCGTTTTCGTAGTTTGTGAACATAGATTTACCGCCTTTCTGAATATGAATTTCATGTTTTATCAAAGTGCCGCTTTTACGCGGCACTTTGATTTATGCTGTTCGATCAGGTCTTGGGATTGATGCCGGATGCAAGGCGCTGGACGCGCGGCTGTGCAACGACCTGAGACTCGGGGTGAGTGAAGATATAGAACTTCTCATCCTCAATGGCGGTGAAGACGCACTCGCCGACATACCAATCGGGGATGCCGCTCATGACGCCGCGCGTACCGCGGAGCTGACCGGCCTTGTACTCCTCGCTGGTATAGTAAGGATCGTCGTTGATGGCAAAGCGCTCGGGGCGGTGCAGGTCGGCAAGGTGGATGGTGGTCTTGACATACGCGGGAACGAGGCAGTGGACATTGATGGGGTAGTTGTTCTCTTTCATCGCGATGTATACGCTCTCGGAGGTCGCAACACCGGCGGCCTTCGTCGCGTGGTACATCGTTGCCTTGCCGGAGGTCATAAGACCGGCGGTGGATTCGACGTTGACGATCTCGCAGGGAGTGCCCTGAGCGATCATCTGCGGCAGGAATATCTTCATGCCGTAGAGATGGCTGAGGAAGTTGAGCTCGGTTATCCAGTCAATATCGCGCTTGGGCAGCTTCCAGATCGCACCGGAGACGGCGCAGCCGGCGTTGTTGACGAGAATGTCGACATGGCCGAAAGTATCAAGAGTGAGCTTGAGAAGAGCTTCGATGTTCTCGTAGATGGAGATATCGGCGTTCTGGGCGACGCACTTCACGCCCATTGCTTCGATCTCCTTTGCGGTCTCGCAGACCAGAGGGTCTATGTCGTTGAGGACGACGTTCATGCCGCGCTTTGCGCCTTCGACGGCAATGGCCTTGCCTATGCCGCGCGCACCGCCGGTGACAACTATGACTTTATCCTTGAATTCTTTCATTGTGATACTCCTTTCCTGCTGCACCAGCACTTAAAATACGAACGCTTTGTTGAGACCGGAGTGGGTCGCGTCTGCGATGTTGCCGGGCTCGACTGTATCGCCGACAACTGCGACCTTATCAAATGCGGCTTCAAACTCGGCCACGATCGCATCGTTGGGCTTTACGCCCATTGCGATAACACATGCGTCAAAGAGAGCGTCGGTATCATAACCGGTCGCAAGGCTGTTGAGAGTGACGAATCCGTCGCCGACGGCCTTGAACATCGTGCCGGTCATTATATGGCCGCCGTTCTTGGTGATGTGGCCGACAACTGCGTCGGTAACACTGCGGTACATTGCGGTGCCGACAGCGGGAGCCATCTCTATAACGGAGACCTCATTGTCAAAATCACTGAGGTATTCCGCGGTCTCAAGACCGGTGAGGCCGCCGCCGATAACGGCGATCTTCTTGCCCTTGAGCTCGACCTCGTTCTTGAGGACCTGTCTGTAGGTGTATGCCTTGTCAATGCCGTCGACCTGCGGGATTATATCGATGCCGCCTGCCGCGATGACCACGCCGACTGCGCCGACTGCCTTTGCAGCCTCGACGGTGCCGGGAGTGTTGAGACGGATATCAATGCCGAGGTCTGCGGCCTCAATACCGAGAGTTTCGATGAACTCGCTGATAAGCCCCTTGCAGGGAGGAACAGCAGCAAGGTTCATGTTACCGCCGATGCGGTCGGACTTTTCAAACACAACGACCTTGAAGCCGCGCTTTGCAAGAGTAATGGCAGCCTGCAGACCGGAGGGGCCTGCGCCGATGACTGCAACGGTCCTGCCGTCGCCGTTCTTGATGAGCTTGTCGTCTCCGCGGTAGGTCTCGCGGCCGAGCACGGGGTTGACTGCGCACTCTATCGCGCGACCAAGGCCAGCCTGCTTGAAGCAGTTCATGCAGCCGATGCACTTGCGCACACGAGCATCGTCACCGCGCTTTGCCTTGTTGCCGAATTCCGGATCGCAGAGGTTGCCGCGCGCAACGCCGACGAAGTCGGACACGCCCTCTTCAAGCATAGCCTCAGCATGAGCCGGGTGCTTGACGGTATTGACGGCGATGACGGGGATATGTACGCATTCCTTGATGCCCTTTGCAAGATGCTTCTTCCAGCCTTCCTGATAGGGGTAGGGCTCGATGATCGACCAGCCGGACTCATAGGAGCCGCTGGAGACATTGAGGGATGCAACGCCGAGGGACTCGAGATAGCGGGCGATGTGCTGGCATTCCTTCTCATCGTTGCCATCATCCCAGAAGTCAGTGCCGTTCATACGCACGGAAATGGGAAAGTCAGCGCCGCAGGCAAAGCGGATGCTGATGATGATCTCGGAAATGAAGCGCATCCTGTTGAAGAAGTCTCCGCCGTACTTGTCGGTGCGGTGGTTGGTGTGCGGACTCATGAACTGGTTGACGAGGTAGCCGTGCGCCGCGTGAATCTCGACGCCGTCGAAGCCGGCGGTCTTTGCGATGACAGCGGCCTTGACATAGTTCTTAACCATAGCCTCGACCTCGGCGGTGGTCATTTCCTTCGGAACAACGCCGACGGTCTTGCACATCACGGGAGACGGGCCGATGACGGGATTACCGTGCAGCGTGATGGGGAAGGCCTCGTTGCCGGGATGGTGCAGCTGCATGAATACCTTTGTGTCGTATGCGTGGATCCTGTCGACCATACGGGTGAAGCTCGGGATGACGTTCATGTCGGTCGCGCGGAGCTGGCAGGGCTGAGCAATGCCGGACAGCTCATCGACACGGCACACCTCGCAGATGATGAGGCCGACGCCGCCCTTTGCGCGTTCCTCGTAGAACTTGGTGATCTCCTCGGATGCTTCGCCGGATGCTGCGGCAAAACCGGTGCCCATCGGTGTCATGACTATGCGGTTCTTCAGCGTGAGCTTGCCGATCTTACCTTTTTCAAAAAGCTTTTCGTATTTCATGTTTACCTCCTGAAATTTCGCTTTTTTGTTTTGTACTGCTTACTGTTAAAAAAATATCATCAGGAGGCCGATCTGTAAATGTGCGCGCCGCACAAACGATGCTGCAATATTGTGCGACAAACCTGAAACACAAAAAGTTCTTGAAATCTTTGTGCGCAGGGCATAATATAGTTAACGAGGTGACAATATGAAATTTTCTGAATTGCTGAGTGAATTGGCTGAGAAATATACCGTTTTGTCAAAGCAAATTGTGAAAGACGGCAATGTGTATTATATTGATAAGGCGGATGCCGGGAAAGTACCCGGTGAAGATGCGTTGACGTGGTCTGATGATTTGTGCGGCGTGAACACCGGCGCGCTTGGAGAATACCTTTTGTGGAGCGGAGACAGTTCCGACAAACTCAATGCGGCTCAGTGCAGCTGGGCGGAGTTCAAACCGGATGAACTGCCTGATGCGGTGGCGGCTGCCGAGGAGCTGCTGCGCCATGAATACAAGTCCCAGAGCCTGCGGATGCGCATGATGGAAATGATCATGTATGGCAAGGGGCTGGACGCAATCGTGGATGCGATGGCGAAGGAACTGAACATAAACATCACCATAATCGACATGAGCGGCAAGATTATCACGCACTCGCATCCGTTCACGCTCAACGACTCGCTCTGGATAGAGAGCATAGAGCGTGGCTTCTGCCCGCCGTTTTTTATAAAGCACATATATAATGTGAGCGCGCAGCATGGCGACGAGCAGAACGACGGCCCGCTGCTGCGCCACTGCAAGGATAATCAGCTCTATTACCTTGCCAAGCGGATACGTATTAACGGAGAGCTTTACGGATATGTGTTCATGCTTCAGAAAGAAGAGAACTTCAGCACGTACTGCGGGGATGTGCTGTCGTACATTAGCTACGCCGCGACAGAGTTCATGCTGAAAAACATAAATGCGGACAGCGTGAAGAACGGTCTATATGATAATCTGCTTATTGACATTTTCCGCGGGATACCGTCGGAGCAGATAAACGCGCGTATATACGCCGGGGAAATGAAATTCCCGAGCCGCATGTGCATCGCGGCGGTGAAGCCGCGGTTCTTCCAGGGGACAAACTATGTCAAGGATGATATGCCGCGCACGCTGCGGCAAATGTTCCCGCGCGAGAGATACGTATATTACAACAAGATGATGGTCATTCTCTTCGGCCTTTCGGATGATGCCCCTGCGCTTGCGGAGGAGGATATGAGCAAGCTCCTGTCACTGTGCGAGCATGAGCACCTTATCTGCGGTGTGAGCAACCCGTTTTCTACCGTGACGTCTATGAGGTATTACTATGAGCAGGCGGTGAAAGCCATAGAATTGAATGGCCTGCTGAACCTGCCGGAGAACCTGTATGAATACAAAAATGTGGCGCTCTACGACCTTATAAACAATGTGGCGCAAAGCCGCAAGGTCGGGTTTTACTGCCACCCTGCGCTTCTCCAGCTCATGGAGTACGATAAGCAGAACGGCAGCCAACTGTACGAAACTCTAGGATGTCTTGCAAGGAACGGGTTCAACAGTGCCGCGACAGCTACAGAAATGTTCCTGCACCGCAACACGCTTTCCTACCGCAAACAGAAGATCGCGGCGATGACCGGCATTGACCTGGATGATTTCAACACGCAGTTCATGCTGAAATATTCATACATGATCGAGGAGTATATAGGCAAGCAGTCCGGCACAAAGCTGTAAGACAGGATTATCTGCGTTGCAGCGATCTCATACCAGGTCACACCCAGTTCCTCGCAAGTACGGATTATATCCTCAAGCACCATTGTCTTGACATCACAATTATCCGACGGCGTATAGTTGTGATTGTCGTCTCCGCTAGGAAGCGGCATACAATATCAATCTCAAAGTCTCTGACGATCTGGCGATGATCGGCTTTGATTCGACCTGCCACAGCTATCTCAATACGCCTGCCATATCCTCCATGGAAAAGCCCGTGAGCGCCACATGGGAAGACGCGATGAAGATAAAGCACATGGCGGATGAATACGATGCGAAGATAATGGTCGGCTTTGCCCACTATTACCGCCCCGCATACAGAAAGATGCTCGAACTCGTGCGCACCGGTATGTTCGGCCGTCCCGTGAATATTGCGTTCTCGCGTCTCAGCCCCGGCTTCGGCTTCCATGCGAAGAACATGACGGCCTCATGGCGCACGGATCCCAACCTTGCCTGCGGCATGACCATCGAGTCCGTTTCACATGACTGGAAGCTCATTACCGCAATGGCCGGATCGTTTGAGACGATAAGCAGCAACTACACCGGAACGCTTGAATCCGTGCCGCGTTTCGATAACCACACCTCCATCAGCGCGCGCCTCAAAAACGGCGCCATAGCGACGATTGCCGCCTCATGGGCCTGCGATATTCCGCGCTGCTCGCGCGCGTATATTGGCGACAAGGGCTCTATCTTCCTCACCGGGGAGGGTATGTTTGAGTTTACCGACCTCACTTGGAAGACCGAGGATATGCCCTATGCGGAGACCCTCCGCTTGACAGACTGAGCAGTCAGGGCAGCTGTCCTTTGTGGACGGCTGCCCTGACTTTTATATGTCTTCAAAAAAGGGCAGCAGCGATTTTCGCTGCTGCCCTGATGATCTATCAGGCTTCCTTAACGCCCTTGACCCATTTTTCGCACATTCTGTAATACATGGACATATCGCCGACCTGGGTGATATAGTCAACGCCGCATGCGAACCACTCGTTGGTGTCCTCGGGGTCGATGCCGAGCATACCGGAGTATACGCCCTTGGCCTTGGCCTTTCTGATCATTTCCTTGATAGCGTCCTTTACCCGCGGATCGTCAAGCTGGCCGGGGATGCCGAGAGAGACGGAGAGGTCATAGGGACCGAAGAAGACGAACTCTACGCCTTCCTGCTCAAGGATATCGTCATACGCCTCGACGCCGTCCTTGCCCTCGATGAGCAGAACGACAGCGACGTCTCTGTTCGAATCCTCAAAGTAGGTCTCGCTCTTGCCGGTATAGCCGTTTGCTCTGACATAGGGGCAGGCTCCGCGGCGGCCGACAGGGGCGAACTTTGCCCACTTCATGGTGTTGCGGACATCCTCCACGCTGCTGATGCCGGGGACGACGATGCCGGCTGCGCCGATATCGAGAGCGTGCTTTATCGCGGTCTCGTCTATGTTGGGGACTCTTATGAGAGGAATGCAGTCAAAGGACTCGGCTGCACGCACGAGATGGGCGTTGGTCTCGATGCCCCAGCTGCCGTGCTCATTGTCGATGAACACAAAGTCAAAGCCGGTCTTGGCGGTGATCTCCACCATCTCGGGGCAGGCGGTATTTACAAACATTCCGATGGGTTTTTTCTCTTCAGCCATGAGCTGCTTCATGCTTCTGCGCATATTATTCTAAGCCTCCATTAGATCAGAAAACAAGATTTGGGATGAACGACTGTACCTGCGGGAAAAGGGTAACGATAAGGAGCACCACGAAGACCACGCCCATAACGTAAAGAACGTCGGGGAAGCTGTCCTCTATGCGTATACCGACTATGCGGCAGCCGGTGAACAGGCAGACCGACAGCGGGGGAGTGAGAGAACCGATCGCGGTGTTCATAAGGAGGATAATGCCGAACTGTACCGGGGTGTATCCGAAGCCGGTCATTATCGGGAGAAGGATCGGGGTCATAAGGATGATTATGGACACCGTCTCCATAAAGGTGCCGAGGATAAGAAGGATGACAGTGATAACGGCGATGATAAGCACCTTGCTGCTGGTTATGCCCATGAGCCATGCCGTGAAGTTCTGGGGGACGTTCTCGATGGCGAGTATCCAGCCCAGCGGAGTTGCCGCGGCAATTATCAGAAGGATGACCGCGCTGCCTATCGCGCTGTCAGCCGCGACCTTTATGAACTGCTTGAGAGTCAGCTCCTTGTATACGAACACCGCAAGCAGGAACGCATACACGCAGGAGACGACGGCGGACTCGGTGGGAGTGAACATTCCGGACATGACACCGCCGAGGATGATGACGGGGGTCATAAGCGGCAGGAGAGCATCGGCAATGATGAACATGATCTCCTTGAAATTATGCTTGACATAGCCGCTGGGGTAGTTTCTCTTGACGGCCAGAAAAACGATGAGCGCCATGAGGCCGAAGATAACGAGGCAGCCGGGGATGATGCCGGCAAGGAACATTTCGCCGATGGATGCACCGGACGAGCTGCCGTAGACGACCATGACGAGAGAGGGCGGGATAAGGCTTGCCATAGCGCCGCCCGCTGCCATCAAGGAAGCGGTGATGCCTTTGCCGTAGCCGTCCTTGACCATTTCAGGCCCCATGAGACCGCCGATAGCCGCAGTGCTTGCGACACCGGAGCCGGAGACCGCGCCGAAAAAGCCGAGAGCCGCACAGCCGGCTGCGCCGAGACCGCCCGGCATCCTGCCGACGATCAGCTTTGCGAGGCGCATAAGGCGCGGCGAGCTGCCGTAGGCCATGATCGCACCGGAGAGCATGAACATCGGAAGCGCCATCATGGTGAAGGAGCTGACGCCCTCACACATTCTCTGGGCGATGATGGAGAAAGAGCCGCCGGAGGTCATTATGAACGCAAGGCAGCTCATGCCTATCGAGAAGCCGACGGGTACGCCGATGAGAAGAGTCACCAGCATGACCGCAAAAAGAACACCTATCATTCTTTTCTGTCTCCTTTCCCGGCCTCACGGCCTTCTTTTATCTTCTGTATCGCAAGAACAACGAAGTAAACGACCATGATAACGCTGCCGGCGATAACGGCAAAATAGTTCACGGCGTTCGGGATATGCAGGCCGGAGCTGTAGATGGTGAGGTTCTTCTTGAATACAGGCAGAGAGATATACGCGAGCGCCACCGTGAACACAGCGCAGAGGATGTTGCTGAAGGCAAGGATATATGCCTTTATTTTCGGACTGAAAAGAGAAACGAAGAAGTCGATCCTCGTGTGGCTGTCGCGGGCGACAGCGAGAGCGGAGCCGAAGAAGGTCACCCATACCATGGAGAAGAGGACGATCTCATCGGTCCAGATAAACGATTTGCCGAAGAACACGCGGTTCGCAACCTGCGCAAATGAACACAGGCACATAAGGATCATAAGAAAAGCGCAGAGCTTCTCCATGACGGAATTCATTATTTTATAAGCTTTCATATATCTTTCCTTTCATGTATGCGAGCCGCAGTTGACAGCGGTGCGGCTTCCTCAAAGCCCCGGAATACCTTGCGGTACCCCGGGGCCCGTAACATGCAGCTTAGATATTATGCGAGGGGTTCCTGGCCGGAAGAGGTCAGAGCGAGGTTGACAGCGTCGGTGCCGTACTTGTCGGTGTACAGAGCCCAGACGGAGTCCATTGCGGACTTGAAGGCTTCAGCATCGATCTCGTTGACTTCCATGCCGTTGTCCTTGCAGGTCTGGATCATATCTGCCTCAGACTCGCTGCTGAGCTGTCTGTCATAGTCGCGGCACTCTTCGGATGCGGCCTGGATGATCTCCTGATACTCGGCAGGCAGGCTTGCCCAGAAGTCGGGGTTGACGATGAAGAGCGCGGTGGAGTAGAAGTGTCCGGACAGGGAGAGGTACTTCTGAACATCATAGAAGCCGTTGGCGGTGATGATGGACAGGGGGTTCTCCTGGCCGTCGACAGTGCCCTGCTGGAGAGCGGTGTAGAGCTCGCTGAAGTTGATGATGGTCGCGGATGCACCGAGAGCCTCAAACATCTTTACGCGGATCTCAGACTGTGCGGAACGGAACTTGATGCCGGCCATGTCTGCGGGAGTGTAGATCGGGCGGACATTGTTGGTGAAGTGACGGAAGCCGCTCTCCCAGAAGCAGAGGACCTTCAGGCCGGTGGGCTCGATCCAGTTCTCTTTTACGTAGTCGCCGTAAGCGCCGTCGAAAGCGGCTCTTGCGGACTCAACATCGGGATACATAAAGGGCAGCTCCTCAATTGCGGTTTCAGGAACCATGCTCTGCCAGTTGGACATACCCATGACCATTGCTGCGGTCAGGGAGCCGTCAATGACCTGCTGGATCTCTTCGAGCTCGCCGCCGAGAACGCTGCTGTCATAAATGTCGACCTTGACGCCGCCGTTGGTCTGGCTCTCGACCATGTCCTTGAACTTGACAAGGGCGAGGTGAGCGGGATGGGACTGGGAGTTGACGTGCGCTATCTTGAGGGTATAGGTCTTTTCAGGGGCTGCGTCGGCCTTTGTCTCTGCTGCCGGTGCAGCGCTGCTGTCCTGAGCGGGGGTGCTGCTGCCGCAGGCGGCCAGAGCAAATACCATGGCTGCTGCGAGGATGATTGCCAGGAATCTTTTCATTTCTCATATCTCCTTTTTCGGTTTATTGGTACGGTATTCGAACCAATTTCGCTTTTTAAGCTACCACACGAATTTTGAAGTGTCAATACGGTTTTGACAAGACCTACGTTTGGAACAAAAAATTGGTACAAAGATTGTACCATTTTACCAATAGCTTATCCGCGCACTTTGGAGTACAATAATTGTAATAATGATAGAAATGGAATAGCTGTATGTTCGCACCAATTTCCAAACAAACCGTCGTAGAAAACATCATAAATACCATCCTTGAGATGATAGCAAAGGGAGAGATCAGGCCGGGAAGCTCCCTGCCGAGCGAGCGCGAGCTTGCCTGCCGGCTCAATGTCAGCAGGTCTTCCCTGCGCGAGGCGCTGAAAGCGCTTGCCTATGAGGGCATAGTGGAAATAAGGCAAGGCTCCGGGACTTATCTGACCGATAAGGCCGTGACCACGACGGCTCCGTTCTTCTCAAATGCGGAGCAGCTCCTGAGGCAGCACTGCTCCGACTATGACCAGATACTGGAGACAAGGTACATACTTGAGACGGAGATGGTCGCGCTGACAGCGGTGCGCATCGACGATGCGGGCATAAGTGAGCTGCGCGCATCGATCGAGCGCATGAAGGAGCTACTGGACGCCTGTTCATATGAGGCATACACGATGGAGGATCTGTCTTTCCACAACTCCATTGCCAAAAACTGCCGCAACTCCTACCTGTACAGCGCTTACAACATGCTGTTCCCGACCATTGTTGATATAAGCAAGCTCGGCGAGACGGTGCCTGACAGGCACTGGCCGTCGTATCAGCAGCACATCGGCCTGTTTGAAGCCATTTCGGCGCGCGACGCGGAATTGGCAAAAAAACGCATGGCAGAGCATGTGCATTACTGCGGCGAGAATGTGGCGCTGTTCTATTCTTCCGTCGCACTGGAGAGCGCGCCGACCGGAAAGTGAGCCGCTGAACGGCAGAAAACTGAACAATATAAAACCGAGGCAGCCGTCCTTCACGGACGGCTGCCTTATTTTTTATAAAGAAGAAACGGATTTACAATTGAACATTATGTACAAAATGTAAACTCGTAAAATGGCAGCCTGACCAAAAATGCGTCGAGGCAGCAAAAATCGGTTGACATCGGCGGCAATTATGTTATTATGGCGGTGTAAAGTTTGCATAATTAAAACAGATTTACAAATGTAAACATAAAGCATAAACGCGGCAAATCAGCCTGAAGATAAATAAAAAACAGGAAAGGGATGGACCATGAAAAACATCGCCTGCATGGGCACGTTTAAGATCGGCCCCAAGCTTGCGGAAGAGCTTCTCAAGACGTGGCTGTCCTGCAAGTTCGATCCGAGCAGCCTGTCCGCACCAAAGGTGCAGGCCTATCACGATTACGACTACGCAAGGTAATCGAAGCAGAAACCCTTGATCAAGAATAAGACCGGAAAGGTTTATTCAATAAGCAAGAAAAGGAGAAACAAAATGAAACGTATTCTTTCCATGATCCTTGCCCTGTGCATGGTATTCGCCCTCTGCGCATGCGGCAACAGCTCCGCTCCCGCACAGCAGACCACTGCTCCCGCAGCCGACAGCGCTGCCGCAGACACCGCCGCTGCTGCACCCGAGATCAAGTTCACCATTTCCACCGACGCTGCAAACCGCACCCAGTACTGCGAGCTGTTCGTCAAGAACCTCGAAGAGGCTTCCAACGGCCGCATCAAGGGCGAAGTCCTTGCAGCAAACTCCCTCGGCAGCTGCAATGACATGTGCCAGATGCTCCAGCTCGGCACCCTCGACATCATGCTGTCCGACGATATGTCCGTTGACAGCAACCTGAACGGCGCACTCGGCTTCGCATGGCTGCCCGGCCTGGTCGCAGACTATGATGAAGCTGACCAGTACTACAACTTCGGCTGGATCGCTGAGAAGGTCGGCGAGATCATGCTCGAGAACAACCTTGTCCGTATGTCCTCCTTCTGCAACGGCTTCCGTCAGGTCGGCAACGTTGTCCGCCCCATCACCGAGATGAGCGACCTCGCTGGTCTCAAGATCCGTACTCCTTCCGTTTCCTCCATCGTTGACTTCTACGAGATGTGCGGCGCACTGCCCGTTATGATCGCAGGCTCCGAGGTTCTTTCCGCACTCCAGACCGGCACTGTTGACGGTCTCGACAACTCAGTTTACAACTACATCAACCAGGGCGTCACCGACGTCGTCAAGTACATCTGCGAACTGAACTACTGCTACGCAGGCGGCTGCTTCATCGCCGGTACTCCGTTCTGGAGCACTCTGAGCGCTGAGGATCAGGAACTCTTCCTCCAGTGCGCACAGGATGCATCCGATGTGTTCATCGCTGACTTCCGCGCAGAGACCGACCGCATCCTCCAGGAAGGCGTTGACAATGGCCAGTGGGTCATCACTCAGCCCTCCGAAGAGATGCAGGCAGCTCTCCAGGAGATCTACGCCCAGATCTGGGAAAGCTCCCGCGAGACCTACGGTGACGAGATTATGGACGTCATCATCAGCGGCCAGTACAAGGAACTGTCCAACAAGTAATAAACAGTCGGACGATTCAAGAGAGGGATTGGGGGTATATTCCTCCAATCCCTCTTACAGAATCCTTTAGCTTCATACGGAGGTATGCTTAATGTCAAAACCAAGAAACAGCGTGTTCACTGTGCTGGACACCGTAAACTCCGCAATCCTGAAGGTTGAAGAATTCCTTCTCGGCATTATAACCATTGCCCTTGTTGCAGCGATCTTTGTAGAAGTCTCATGCAGATATATCTTTATGGTATCCACCGCATGGAGCGAAGAGCTTGCGCGATACCTCTTTGTAATGCTGACCTTTGTCGGTTCTTCCTATGCCTACTATAAGCATGACCATATCGAGATCGACATCCTCAACCAGGTGATCCGCTCCTCAAAGAAAATAAAGAACAAGGACCGTGTGATCAAGGCGGTCAACATGATCGGCAACATTTCCACGATGATCTTCCTCGTGATTTTCAACCATATTTTCTGGACGTATCTTATGCAGATAAAGAAGATGGGGCTGCTGTCCCCGACCATGCATCTGCCTATGGTGTGGGTCTATTCTTTCGTCTGGATAGGCGGAGCGCTCACAGTCGTACACGGCGTGTACATGCTGCTGTGCGACGTGTTAAAGCATGAAGAAGCATGAGCAATGAAAAGGAGATAAGAATATGAGTGCAGCAATATCATTACTGATGTTTATAGGAACTTTCCTGATCTTTGCAATGCTTTTCAGAATGCCCGTCGCACACAGCCTCGGCGCAGCTTCCCTCATGGTTTTCATCACATGCAACCTGAACACGATCACCGTCGGTCAGGCGGCGTTCAACTCTCTGGACAGCTTTGCATTCCTGGCGATACCGTTCTACATATATGCCGGTACCATCATGGAGCACAGCGGCATATCCAAGACCCTCATTGACTGGCTCAAGGGGCTTATCGGCAGAGTCCGCGGCGCGCTCGGCATCATCTGCACGCTCGCATCCATGGCTTTCGGCGTCCTGACCGGTTCCGCAATGGCGACCATAAGCGCCATCGGCAAGGTCATGGCTCCCGAAATGGAGAAGGAGGGCTATCCCCCCGCATATACGAGCGCTCTGCTTTCCGCGACCTGCTTCCTCGGCATCCTTATCCCGCCCAGCGTCCCCGGCATCATGTACGCGCTCAGCGCCGGTGAGAAGATATCCGACGTATGGATGGTCACCGTCGGACCCGCGCTCATTTTCGCGGTCGGCTACATGATAGTCAACTATCTGCGCATCGGCCGCAAGATCGACAAGGCCAGCCTGCCGGCAGCCCTGTCCAGCACGGCCTATCTCAAGAACCTCGGCAAGAGCACCCTCAACGCTATCCCAGCGATAATGATGCCCGTTATCATTTACGGCTGCATCTACGGCGGCGTCTGCACCCCCACCGAGGCGGGTGCGCTCAGCGCGGTCTACGGTATTCTCTACTGGATCGTGATCAAAGTCGGCCAGCACAAGAAGACCACCGCTACTTTCTGGCAGGTCGCAGTTATTTCCGGTATTTCCACCGCGGCCATCGGCCTGCTCAACGCATATGCCGGTGTTTCCGGCAAGGCCCTCACTCTGGCTGGCATCTCCAATTACCTGTCCGCGGCTGTTACCTCGAACATCTCCAGCCGTGTGGGCTTCCTGATCCTTGTCAACGTTCTGTTCCTGTTCATGGGAACGTTCATGGATATCAACGCAACGATACTCATTATGACTCCGCTGCTGCTGCCCGTGGCAAAGACCTACGGCATCACTGCGATCCACTTCGGCGCGATCATCCTTGTTAACATGTGCGTCGGCTTTATGACGCCGCCTTTCGCTGCCGGTATCTTTGTCAGCACGAAGATAACAGGCGCGAACTTCGGCGCGACGGTGAAAGAAGTTCTGCCGTTTATTCTGGTGGGACTTGTGGCAATCATAATCACCACCGCCTGCCCCGGCTTCCTTATGTTCTTCGTCAATCTGCTTGGTTAATAAAGCAATAAATATCAGAAAGGATTTGAGGTGTAACAATGAACATCTACGAAAAAAGAGCTGCCTTTAAAAAGAAAGTCATGGAGAGCGAGGATATGCTCACTCTGGTCGGCGCATTCGACGGCATCACCGCGCGCCTGGTTCAGCACGTCGGCTTCGACGGCGCGTACATGGGCGGTCAGGCTGCCGCATCCAGCATGCTCGGCGTTCCCGATATCGGCCTTGTGACCGCTACCGAGCAGGTCAAGCACGCGCATGATCTGGCTTCCTGCATCGATATGCCTTTCCTCATGGACGCCGACACCGGCTACGGCAACGAGGTCAACGCAAGACGCACCATCCATGATCTTGAGGACGCCGGTATTTACGGCGCACACTTCGAGGATCAGGTGACCCCCAAGCGCTGCGGCGGCATGAGCGGTGTTCAGGTCATTTCCATGGAAGAGTACCTCAAGAAGCTGGAAATGATCCTCAAGTACAGAAGAGACCCCAACTTCATGGTCATCGGCAGAACGGACGCAGCTTCCGTTTACGGCCTTGACGAGGCTATCCGCCGCGGCAACATGATGGCCGACGCCGGTGCAGACATGGTGTTCTACGGACACGTCCTCAAGAACCTCGACGAGATCAAGCGCGTATGCGACGAGACCAAGGTCCCCGTCATGTACTGCCTGATGGAGTTCAGCCGCGACGTATGCTTCACCCTTGACGAGCTCAAGGCGGCGGGCGTGCGCATCTGCATCTGGCCCAACGGCCTGTGGATGCGCTGGTGGAAGGCTGCACATGACCTGATGGTCCAGTTCAAGGAGACCGGCGACCCCAAGACCTTCTTCGATGATCTCTACACTCCCGCCGAGTGCAACGAGCTGCTCGGCATCAAGGAATGGAACCCGAGCGCAGCGGAATAACGGTATAATTTACCGATATTTCTGCAATGCTTGGTGAGCCGTATGAAATGTTTTATCGGAATTGATGCCGGAACGAGCGGCATCAAGGTCGTCGTTTTCGACGCTCTCGGCAATGTACGCGGCACCGGCTACCACGAGTGCGACGTTATCACGCCGCGCCCAGGCTGGGGCGAGCAGGACCCGCGGGAGCTGTGGCGCGCGTGCAGCGCGGCCGTAAAGATGGCCATAGGCAGCGCCGGCGCGGCGATAGAGGTCGGAGGCATAGGCTTCTCGGGTCAGATGCAGGGCTGCCTGCTCGTCGACCGGAACCTTGAACCGATCGGCAACTGCATCATCTGGCTCGACCAGCGCTCCAGCGCACAGGTCGATGAGATTTGCGGACTCATTACGGATGACGAAGCGTTGCATCTGACGAGCAACCACTGCCTCAACAGCTTCTGGGCGCCGAAGCTCCTCTGGATAAGAGAGAACAGACCGGAGGACTATGAGCGCGCATACAAGGTGATGTTCGTCAAGGACTATCTCCGCCTGTGCATGACCGGTGAGATCGCGACCGAGGTCAGCGACGCATCGCTTTCATTCATGCTTGACGTCGCCGCACGCAAGTGGTCGTACCCGGTCTTTGACAGGCTGGGTATCGACCGCAGTCTCGTGCCGGATACGCTTGCGGAATCCTACGAGGTAGTCGGCAGGCTCAGATGCAGCGTCGCCGAAGAGTGGGGGATCGCGCCCGGCGTCCCGGTAGCTGCCGGTGCGGGCGATCAGCCGGCAGGCGGCGTCGGAACGGGCATAGTGCGCCCCGGCGTTCTTGGCTCGACCATCGGCACGAGCGGCGTCGTATTCGGTTGCACGTCCTCTCCGCTCATCGATGCGCAGAACCGCGCGATAATGTCCATGGCGCATTCCGCGGAGAACAAATGGTGCTTCCTCGGTCTGGTGCTCAGCGCGGGCGGCGCGTTCAAGTGGCTGAGGGACACGGTATTCCCGATGCAGAAAGAAGCCTGCGCAAAGAACGGCACGGACATCTACGACTATATGACCTCTCTTGCCGCACAGGCGCAGCCCGGCTGCGAGGGGCTGACTTTCCTGCCGTACCTCAACGGGGAAAAGACCCCGATATCCGACGAGAACGCGCGCGGGGTGCTTTTCGGGCTGTCCTACCGCCACGGCATAAATGAGATCGCTAGGAGCGTGATGGAGGGGATAACCTTTGCCATGCGCGATTCCGTCGAGATATGCAGGGAGATGGGACACTCCGTGACCGAGATCCGCGCAAACGGCGGCGGCGCGAAGAGCGAGCTCTGGCTTCAGATGCAGGCGGATATATACAAGTCCCAGGTCGTGACGATGAACGTTGAGGAAGGCCCGGCGGCGGGCGCCGCGATATTGGCGGCAGTCGGCGCGGGACACTTCGCAGCGGTCGAGGAGGGCTGCGACGCATGGCTGAAGGTCACGCGGACTATCGAGCCCGATATGCATAATGCCGCGATCTACGATGAATGCTATGCCCGGTATAAGGCGCTCTACCCTGCGCTCAGGGAGAGCTTCAGGCTCCAGGCGGAGCTTGTAGACCGGCTGGCGTAGACAAAAGTAAATACAGACACCCGAAACCGGGTGTCTGTATAAAAAGCAGTATTCTTTATTTTATTCCTCCATTACCGCGAGGGCGGTTTTGTAATCTGTCACCAGAATATCAACAAAGCCGCCCCTGAGCGCGCCGCGGATGGACAGGGGCTTGGTGTTGCCGCCGGCAACGGCCATGACATTCTTGCTCTTTCTGAACTGGTTCATGTTGACTGAGACTATCCTGTTCGACACGCTGGTCTGACACAGGTTACCGTCGCGGTCAATGAAGTTGCCGCAGACATCCCCGATTGCGCCTGACTCAATGATCTCATCGATCACATCATCGGGGAAGTTGTAATAGCTTTTTTTGAGATGCTCGCGCGTGGGGATGCGGCCGATGCCGATAAGGCTCAGGTCAAGCTCGCCGGATATGTTGAGTATGTTCGCGATGGAGGGTTCTTTCTTTATCTCTGCACACAGCAGCTCGGAGTGGCACACAAACGGTGCGTTTATTATGTATGAGCTGCCGCTGTAGCAATTCAGCAGTGACTGCGCAAGGAGGTTCGGCTGGAAGTTCGCTTCGTTGCACGCGCCGCCCATCAGCGTATACACCTCGATCCCGCTTACGCCGGAATTCGGAGTGAGGTCGTTTATAAGGGCGCTGAGAGTCCTGCCCCAGCCGAGGCCGATCTTGATATTGCTGTGCATCATACGCTCAAGGTATCTTGCACCCTCAAGAGCCAGCTTGGAGATGAGCGCGTCCTGATCCGTGTTGTCGGTATCGACGATCTTGACATATTTCATATCGTAGCGGCTTTTGATCCTATCCTCCAGCTCTAGGATGTGACTGATGTTCCGCGTGTCGATGATCTCAATCTTGACCATGCCCTCTTCTTTAGCCTCGGCGAGCAGCCGGTTGAGCGTCACTCTGGAGATGCCGAGCATCTTGGCGATGTCGGTATTTGAACAGTTCTTCTCATAATAATAGTAGAGCGCTTTACGTTTAAGGTAATACCGCTGATCTGCTGAAAGAGCCATAAATCCTCCTGCACTGCTTTGCAAATGTAAACTTCACTGATATTATAAAAGCAGCTGCGGGAAATATCAATAAAAATTTCAGCATATAACGTTGGAAACGGCAAAATATTTTGGCAACAGAATCGACACCGGCGTACAGAATATGCCGGATATAAATTTGAACGAAACAGACTATGTCTTTTTATAATAAAATCTCTGCCAGGAGGACAGTATATGGATTACTACATTGGAATTGATATCGGCACAGGCGGCGTCAGGACGGGCATCTTCGACCGCGAGGGCAAGTCGGTCATCTTCTGCGCCGAGCCTATCGAGCTCAGCATCCCCCATTCCGGATGGGCCGAGCAGGACCCGGACGAGTGGTGGAGCGCCCTGTGCGCATCATGCAGGAGAGCTATACAGGAAAGCGGCATTGCTCCGTCTCTCATCAAGGGGCTCAGCGTTGACACAACGTGCTGCACGGTGATGTTCTCCGGGGACGATATGGTGCCGATGCGCCCGGCCATTATGTGGATGGACATGCGCGCGGCGGATCAGGCAAAGTTCATGGCGGCTTCCGGACATGACGCGCTGAAGTATAACGGGTATGGCCCGGTATCGGCGGAATGCCTCCCTGCCAAGGTGCTCTGGGTCAAGCAGAATGAGCCTGAGATATATAACCATGCGACGCGCGTTTATGAGTGCACGGACTGGATAATGTACAAGCTCACCGGCAGGTACACCGCAAGCCTCAACTGCGCCTCCTGCCGCTGGTACTACAACAGCCGCGAGGGCGGTTACCCGAAGAGCTTCTACAACACTATCGGCCTTGAGGATCTGATAGAAAAGCTCCCGCCGGAGGTGCTGCCGATGGGTGAGTGCGCAGGGCAGCTCAGGGCGGACAGCGCAGCCGAGATGGGACTCGTTGAGGGCATCCCGGTCGGCGAGGGCGGCGCTGACGCATTCGTCGGCGTGATCGGACTGAACGCAGTTGACAACGGGAAGATGGCGCTCATCACGGGCTCGTCCCACCTGCACGTTGCCCTCATCGACAGAGAGATGCACAGCAAGGGAATGTGGGGCACCTACCCCGATGCGATCGTTCCCGGAAAATTTATGATCGAGGGCGGACAGACCTCGACCGGCTCGATAGTGAACTGGATCAAGAATCAGCTCTGCGGCTACTATGCCGTTCAGGCGGAAAAAGAGGGCGTGAGCGTTTACGATATCCTCAACCGGGAGGCTGAAAAGCTGCCGGTAGGAGCGGACGGGCTTGTCGCGCTGGACTTCTTCCAGGGCAACAGAACGCCGCACGTCGACCCCAACGTCAGGGGCATGATATACGGGCTTTCGCTCATCCATACGCCGGCGCATATTTACCGCGCGATCGTGGAGAGCATATGCTTCGGCACGAAAGCGATCATTGACCGCTTTGAGGAATCGGGCTTTTCGCCGAGCGGCATAGTTATCTCCGGCGGCGTTGTGAAGAGCAGGTTCTGGCTCCAGACCCATGCGGACGTCTGCGATGTGCCCATAATCGTCCCGAAAGAGACGGAGGCTCCGTGCCTCGGCTCCGCGATACTGGGTGCGGTGGCGGCCGGGGCGTACCCGGATATAGTTACCGCGGCGGAGAACATGACGGGTGTCGACTATATTCTTGAACCGAACCACGATAAGCATCAGGAATATATGTTCTATTACAAGAAATACCGTGAATTCTATGAGCTTGCAAAAGACTGGATGCACGACGTGACGGAATACAGCAAGCGTTCCTGAGATCTGGAGGAAAAAATGGCAGCAATTTCGGCGTCTATACTCGGATGCAGACACACTGAGATCGGCAGCGCGGGTCGCCGCGCCGCCGCAGCCGGGGCAGAATATATACACATCGATGTGATGGACGGGGATTATGTCGAGAACATGACCTTCGGCCCGCAGCTTGTGAATGAGCTCAGAGAAATAACCGAGCTTCCGCTTTCAGTCCACTTGGAGACGAACCGACCGGACAGGTTCTTCCGCATTTTTGAAAAGACCGCGGCGGACATAGTGACTTTCCAGTTCGATGCGTGCGTGAATCCCATACACCTTATAAATGTGATACACGCCGCGGGGAAGAAAGTCGGCGTCGGCGTAGGGCCGGCATACGGCGTGGAGTGCGTCCGCTATATCCTGCCGTATATAGATTTTCTGAACGTGATGAGCGTTGAGCCCGGCTACGGCGGGCAGCGGTTCGAAGAGTCCGTCTATGAAAAGCTGAGAGAGGCGAAGCAGATGGTCATGGCGCCGGGGCTTGACGTCAGGCTCTGCGTCGATGGGGGCGTGAACACGGAGAACGCACCGCTCCTCGCTGAGGCGGGCGCGGACATTCTCATCTGCGGCTCGTCGGCATTCAGAAATGACGAGGTTGAAAAGAACATAAACGGACTTATCCGGGGCATCGGAGGATAAGCGCATATCATAAGTCAGGCGTGTGGTTTTGCCGCAGGAGGGATATTATGGGCAAGACAAGTGAAAATGAACGCAGCAAGGCACTGGAGGGCATCAGGCTTTCAGCCGGGAATGCCGGGAGACTGACCGTAGGCACGCAGAGCGTACGCACAAGCCCATGCAGGTGCGATAAGGTCAGCATAGTCGTATGCGGCCGTGTCGGATATGAAGCGGCGCTCGGCTTCATGCTTGGCGAGAACCTCGCGGATGCAGTCATTGTGGAGCCGGAGCCTGACCCCTATGCGATCATGCGCACGGCAATTTCCGTAAACTACGGCGACAGGGGCGTGCTGCTCATCTGCGGCAGCAGTGAAGAGGAAAAGGGCACGGTCATGGCTGCTGGCGGCCTGCTGGAGGAGAGCGGCTTCAACAATGAAGTGGTATATGTTGAGGACTGCATTGCGCCCGGCGGCACGGAGCAGATGAACGCGGGCTACTTCCAATGCGTGAAAATAGCAGGGGCGGCTGCGGCGAGCGGAATGACCCTGAAAGAGACCTATTACACTGTCAGAAAAGCGAGGAACCTTGTGAAGAGCATAAGCGTCAGAGATGCTCTTTCGTCCGGAGGACGGGGGAGAGATGACGCCGGTGCACTCTTCGGCGAGGGGGCTATGGAGAAGATAGCCTTCCAGCTGCGGCAGGCCTCACGCGCACGCACAGGAGATACCGTCTGCACCTATATAAGCGGGGCGGGCGGAGTAACCCTGGCAGAGCCCGGCCGGGGCGAATTACCATCTGTACCGCAGCCTCACGGAGCGGGGCATAGCCGTGCATGACGCGCTGATAAACCCCGTGCCGGTCGGAGCGGCGTGCGCGGATATCGCGATATCCATGATGCTGCTGCCGGACGAGCTGAAGAAATACTACGATATGCCGTGCAGCGCACTTTACTATAATAAGACCTGAGCCGGCGGCAGGCATATAAAACGGAATATGTTTTATCCCGCGGTGCGTCCGGGTGCGTCTGAGCGCGCGGGCGGCCGTGCGGAGATTTACATATATCATAATGGTAGGGCAGAGCGCGTCATGCGCACTCTACAAAGCCACCTGAGCAATACATTTTTAAGGAGAAAAAAGAAATGTTGGTATCATCTAAGGAATTGTATAGAGCTTCGCGCGAAAAGAACTTTGCTTTCCCTGCGGCAAATTTTGTGGATCAGCTCTCGGCTTCGGCGCACATTGCCGCGGCGGAAAAGCTGGGGCTTCCTCTCATCCTCGCCTTTGCGCAGGTGCATCAGCAGTTCCTGTCGTTCGATGAGGCGATCGCGATCGGCCAATACTACGCCGAAAGCGCAAAGGTGCCCGTCGTGCTCCATTTGGATCACGGCACGGACAAGAACTTTATTTTCAAGGCCATCGACTCCGGCTTCAGCTCCGTTATGATCGACGCTTCCGCTGAGAGCTTTGATGAGAACGTCCGCCGGACGAAGGAAATCGTGAAATATGCGCATCTGCGCGGCGTCGTTGTTGAGGCGGAGATAGGCCACGTCGGAGAAGGCTCCGAATACAGCGACCATAATACCAGCAACAATATCTATACAACGGTCGAGGAAGCCGGCAGGTTCTGCGAGCTTACTGAGGTCGACTCGCTCGCCGTCTCTATCGGCACGGCACACGGCGCATATAAGGGCATTCCCAATATCGACTTCCAGCGCCTTGCGGAGCTGCGCGCCGCGCTTGAGACTCCGCTGGTGCTCCACGGCGGTTCCTCCTCCGGTGATGAGAACCTGCACAAGTGCGCGACCGGCGGCATCAGCAAGATCAATATCTATACCGACTTCGTCCTCAGCGCCTATAAAAAGGTGGAAGAGCGCGGCGGCAAGGATTATTACGCGATCCGCCAGGCAATGAAGGACGGCATGATGGAGTGCCTTGAGCACTACTACGATGTGTTTGATACACGCAAATACAACGCGTGATGGTGAAAGACGATGAAAAAAGTAAGAGTACCTTTTCTTGTAGTTAACCCTAAATCGTATCTCTACGGCGAGGAGAGCCTGAAGCTTGCAATGGCGGCGGATCAGGCAGCGGCAGAGACCGGCGTTGAAGTCCTCTTTACGGCGCCGTTTGCGGATCTGCGTTACATACGCCAGAATACAAGGCACGTGATAGTCACCGCGCAGCATATGGAGTCCCTGTGCCCCGGACGCGGGATGGGGCACGTTCTGCCGGAATCCCTCAAGGCGGCAGGCGCCGGTGCGGTGTTCCTCAACCATGCGGAGAACCCGCTGCCCGTGTGCGAGCTTGCCGCGTGCATAAAGCGCGCAAAGGAGCTGGACATGGCAACCGTTGTCTGCGCAGACTCCGTAAAGGAGGGGCTTGCCGTGGCCATGCTCGAACCGGACATTCTTCTGTGTGAGCCGACTGAGCTGATAGGGACCGGCAAGGTGGCGGACAACAGCTATGTTATCGAGGCCACATCAAAGATCCGCGCGATAAACCCGGAGATACTGGTTATGATCGCCTCCGGAGTTTCCACAGCGGACGACGTGTATAACGTCATCAGGCTCGGCGCGGACGGCACAGGCGCGACCAGCGGCATACTGAAGGCACCGGATCCGTGCCTGAGAGTGATGGAGATGGCCAGAGCAATGGCACAGGCAGTAAAGGACAGAGAACAGCAGGGAGACTGAACATGAGCGTATACAAAGAGCATCTTAAATTACAGTCGCACGGGGGCACGCCCTCCTACATAAACGTGACGCCGCAGGTCAGGGCGGCGATAGAGAACAGCGGCATCAAAGAGGGAATATGCGTGGTCATTTCCCCGCACACTACCTGCGGCGTGTTCTTCGAAGAGTTCGTCCATGACATCACCCCCGAGGGGGACGAGTTTCTTCAGGCAGACCTGAACGATGTGCTGAAAAAGATCATCCCCGATCATACGGACGCAAGCCAGTTCCGCTACCCCGGCCCCGAGCATTTCAGGATAGTGCGGACATGGCCGAATGCGGCGGATTATCTGCCGGATGACGATATCAGCGACCTGTATAACGGGGACGCTCACCTCAAGGCGACGGTGATCGGCTCGAGCCAGACCTTTGAGGTCACGGACGGCAAGCTCGGCGTTGGCACAACGGGGTATGTCTACTTTGTCGATTTCGACCGCACACATCCCCGCGAGAGAAAGTGCTCCGTCGTTGTGATCGGAGAATAATGTCCCGGATATATAACGTCAAAAAACCTCTTTTGCCTTAGCTGGCAAAAGAGGTTTTTTGACTGTCAGTACCGCACGTCCCACAGGCACAGTCCCTGCGCCGGGGCGGTGAAGCCCGCATTTTTCCTGTCGCGGCTTTGCAGCGCCGCGGCGACGTTTTCCGCATCGCGCTCGCCGCGCCCGGCCTCGATAAGTGTCCCGACGATGATGCGCACCATATTATATAGAAAGCCGTTTCCGGTAAGCAGGATGCGCAGCTCATCGCCCTGCCGGTCGATCTCTATGCTTTTGAGCGTTCTGACCGCGGATTTCTTCATGTGCCGGTTCGAGCAGAAAGCCGTGAAATCATGCTCCCCGATGATCGCCTGCGCGGCACGGCGCATCGCATCCGTATCGAGTGCGCCGGGGTAACGGTAGAGGTATTTTCTCTCGAAAACGTTCGGCGCGCCGCTGTTCCATATGCGGTAGAGATAGCTCTTCTCCGTGCAGGAAAGCCGCGCATGGAACCGCGGCGGCGCCTCCTCAAGCGCGAGCGCGCCGATGTCCTCCGGTAGGTACTGCCGCAGCCGCGCGAGACCGATGGTCAAAGCTACGCTGTCCTTGCCGCCCGAAACGCCCACCAGAACGCGGTCGCCGGGGGCCAGCATCTCGTACTGCTGGACGGCTTTGCGCATCAGGCCGCAGAGCCGCTGCATCGCTTTCGTGTCGCTCATGACAGGCTCACGCTCTCCACGAGGTTGACGATGTCGCTGATGGAGGCCAGCTTGGTCAGGCCGGAGACATAGATGACGTCGCCGCTGTCGTACTCGATGGTGGCCAGCACGGCGTAGTAAGCCTGAATATCACAGCGCACGGCGGTGACGGCGGCACCGTCGATGTTCAGGTTGACCTTCCGGGGGCTGATGACGCCGTAAGCCTGCTTGAGCTCTTTTTCCGACTGGCCGATGAAGTCTTCATAGGTGTCTTTCGTGCCTTTCTGGAAGAGCACGACCTGATAGTTGGCGTCGTCGCTGCTCTGGGCAGAGGCCAGTTCCAGCGCACGGCCAAGGGTGGCGTCCTCGGTCATCTCGCACACCGGCCAGACGGCGGACTCGGAGTAGACGGAGATGCCGTTCTCGGCGGTGTAGCGGGTGTCGGGCGAAGCGGGGATGCGGCGGTTGACCACGAGGGTCAGCACAAAATAGGCCAGTGCGCCCAGCAGGACGATGATGCCCATGGCCAGCAGCAGGCGGGAAGAGCGCTGCTGCGCGGTGTCGCGCTGGTGGATGTCTTTCGGCATGAAGGAATGTCCTCCTTATAGATGTAAGGCTCAGCCCCGGGGGTGGGGCTGCATCTTTATTAGTATAACATACTCGGGGCTGAAATTGTAGCGCTCTGCTGCAAAAACAGAAACGAAAATACGATTTGAAAAAATGCAAGATTTCAAGAGAAAACAAGAGAAAACGAGAGATTCAAAAAACTGAGCTGAAAAAATCGAAAAATGATGTTGACAGGGGCGTTCTTGTGATGTATACTGACACTCGCGCCCCAAAAGGTGCATTGAACCGTTGAAACACTTATCAGGAGGAAATAGATATGAGCACTACTCTCGTCAAGCCCGCTGAAGTCGAGCGCAAGTGGTATCTGCTCGACGCTGCCGGCAAGAGCCTGGGCCACGTCGCTGCTGAGGCCGCTGTTC
>ERZ779877.1047-NODE-1047-length-25930-cov-4.252483_pt1 | contig 25930 bp, 20 predicted proteins | sample MGYA00511556_ERZ779877 | MGnify/ENA primary metagenome ERZ779877 (study PRJEB29588, sample SAMEA2159338) | human gut metagenome | biome: human gut; feature: human-associated habitat; material: faeces | place: Denmark | collected 2008/2010 ...
GGGGCGGGGATCAGGCAGTCCTGGATGCCGCCGAAACCGCCGAGCGACTTCGCTCCGTCGGCCGAGAACACATACTTCATGTCGCCCACATAGCCCGCGAGCACATTCCATCCGTACTTCACTCCTGCCGGGAAACTCTCGAAGAATCCGTAAGACACGTGTGTCGGTGTGTAATAACCATACATCGACTTCACGAAGAATCCGAGCTCCATTTCATCGCCAAGCGTTGCACCGGCCTTTATTGTCACCGGACGTCCGCCCGCCATGCGCACAAAGGCAAGGTTCACCGTGCGTGCGGCAAGGCTGTCCACATGGTTCTGCGCGGCGGCAAGCATGTCGCGGTGGCGGCCCATCTCATACTGGAAATCGTTGTATGAGTCTATCTTCTTGCCGTCTATCTCTACTATCTGGTCACCCGCGCGCAGTCCTATGCGGTGCGCTATCGAGTTGTCCATCACTGAGTCTATGCGTGCCGGGATGAACGGACGCGCGAACATCGGCTCCGCCTTCAGCATGCCGAGCAGGTTGATGTCGCCGTTGAGGGCTATCGACATCTTCTTGCCGTCGCGTATGATGTCGGCGCGATGAGCCTCAGACAGGTCTCTGAACATGTCGGCGCCGAACTCCTTGAACTCGCCTTTCTCCGTGCCCACGAGTCTGTCGCCGTCGCGGAAACCGAGAGCCTTGGCCTCGTTGTTGAACTTCATGCCCATCGTCATGTCCTTAGGACGCACGAAGTCCTCGCCCCAGTAGAACAGGCACATGGAGTAGATGAACAGCGCCAGGACGAAATTCACCAGCACGCCGCCCACCATTATGAGCAGACGTTGCCACGCCGGTTTGGACCGGAACTCCCACGGCTGTACGGGTTGTTTCATCTGTTCGCTGTCGAACGACTCGTCTATCATTCCGGCTATCTTGCAATATCCGCCAAGAGGCAGCCATCCCACGCCGTATGTCGTCTCGCTCTTCTTGGGCTTGAACTCGAACAGGTGGAACCAAGGATCAAAGAATAAGTAAAACTTCTCCACACGAACGCCGAAGAGCTTTGAGAAAAAGAAATGGCCGCCTTCGTGCAGAAGAACAAGAATAGAGATTGCCAGCATGAACTGCAGCAGTCTTATCAAAAAAACTTCCATTATATTTATTAATATGATTTTAGTTGTTCATTAACTCTCTTGCCACACGACGTGCCTCGGCATCGGTCTGCACGTATGTGTCGTAACTCGGCGAGGCGTCGAACGCCACGCGCTCCATTGTGCGCTCTATGATGTCGGCCATGGCGGGGAAAGAGCACTCGCCGCGGCGGAAACCCTCGTTCACAATCTCGTTGGCAGCGTTCACTATGCACGGCATGTTGCCGCCGCGGTGTATCGCCTCGAACGCTATGGCCAGACAGCGGAACTTCTCCAGGTCGGGCTCGAAGAACTCGAGCGGATGGCGGAACAGGTCGAGACGGTCGCCGGAGAGCGGCAGACGGTCGGGATAGGAGAACGCATACTGTATGGGCAGGCGCATGTCGGGCACGCCGAGCTGCGCCTTCACCGCGCCGTCGCAGAACTGCACGGCACTGTGCACTATCGACTGCGGATGGACGAGCACCTGTATCTTCTCGGCGGGAACGCCGAAGAGCCATTTGGCCTCTATCACCTCGAAACCCTTGTTCATCATCGTGGCCGAGTCGATGGTTATCTTCGCGCCCATCTCCCATGTGGGATGCTTCAGCGCGTCGGCGGCTGTCACCGTGGCCATCTGCTCCTTTGTAAAGAGGCGGAACGGGCCGCCCGACGCCGTGAGCAGTATCTTCTCCACCTCGTTGTCGCCCTCGCCCACTATGCTCTGGAATATTGCCGAGTGCTCGCTGTCCACAGGCAGTATCTGCACACGGTTCTCCAGCGCCAGCCGGCATATCAGTTCGCCGGCAACGACAAGCGTCTCCTTGTTGGCAAGACATATCTTCTTGTGAGCCTTTATGGCGTGTATCGTAGGCGACAGACCGGCAAAACCCACCATGGCGGTGAGCACCATGTCGATGGGCGACGCCTCCACTATCTGGTCGAGAGCGTCGCGGCCTGCATACACTTTTATATCGGGAAGGTCCGAAAGCAATTCTTTCAGTCTGTCGTAATGTTCTTCGTTGGCGATGACCACCGCCGCCGGACGGAACTCGCGGGCCTGCTGTGCCAGCTGTTCCACTCTGTTGTTGGCCGTCAGGCAATAGGCTTCAAAAAGATCGTTGTGCTCTCTTATAACGTCGAGAGCCTGAGTGCCTATCGAGCCTGTAGAGCCGAGAATACATATCTGTTTCTTCATAATCTATGCAAATCGAGTAATCCTTCGGGCAGCCGCATTCTCAGCTCGCGGCGGTCGGCGTCGAAGGAATCTATCAAATCCTCATTGGCGGGTATCAGCATCTGCTCACCCTCCGGTGAGTCAACCTCAAACAGCAGGTTTGCGGTGCTGTCGTCCACCGAGCGTATTGTGCCCACCGTGCTGCCGCTGTTCTCGTCGATGAGCGTGAAACCCACTATCTCTGCCCACGACAGCTCGTCGTCGGTGGAGTCGGAAAGTTTCCTTGGGAAAAAGACGGCGCACCCCGTGAGGTCGCGTGCACGCTCCTGCGAGTCGATGCCGCAGAACTTGACGAGCGCCGACGAACTGCCGTTGAAACGGTAGCTCTCCATGAAGAACGGCACCAGAATGCCGTCGATGTCGAGCACCAGATACTCGGCGTCGCAGCGGTCGAACACGTCGTCGTCGAACGCGAACGTCAGTTCGCCTCCCACGCCGTGCGGCTTGCCTATGCGCCCTATTCTGTAAACATCCTCCTGTCTTATCATATCAGCATCCCGTTCGGGTTATCTTTGCTCCGAGAGCGTTCAGACGCGCCTCTATGTCTTCATATCCGCGGTCTATCTGCGCTATGTTCTCAATGCGGCTCGTGCCCTTGGCGCTCATGGCGGCAATAAGCAACGCGATGCCCGCACGTATGTCGGGGCTTGTCATGCGGCCTGCCCTGAGCTGCTTGCGTCGGTCGTGGCCTATCACCACGGCGCGGTGCGGATCGCACAGTATTATCTGCGCGCCCATGTCTATGAGCTTGTCCACGAAGAACAGACGGCTCTCGAACATCTTCTGATGGAACAGCACGCTGCCGCGTGCCTGCGTGGCAACCACGATGAGCACCGACAGAAGGTCTGGCGTAAGGCCCGGCCACGGAGCGTCGGCAAGCGTCATTATGGTGCCGTCGATGAACGAATCCACCTCGTAGTGTTCCTGTTTCGGCACGATGATGTCGTCGCCGTCGATGTCCACTCTCACGCCCAGACGGCGGAAAGCGTCGGGAATGATGCCCAGGTTGCGCATCGACACGTTCTTTATCCTCACGCCCTCGCCAACCATCGCGGCCATTCCTATGAACGAGCCAACCTCAATCATGTCGGGCAGTATGGTGTGGCTGACGCCGTGAAGCGACTTCACGCCTATTATGGTTATGTAGTTCGAGCCTATGCCGCTTATGTTCGCGCCCATGCCGTTGAGCATGTGGCAGAGCTGTTGTATATAAGGTTCGCACGCGGCATTATATATAGTGGTGGTGCCTTCAGCCAGCACGGCGGCCATAATGATGTTGGCCGTACCCGTTATCGACGCCTCGTCGAGCAGCATGTAGCAGCCCTTCAGGTGCCTGGCCTCTATGTTATAGACATTGCGGTCGGTGTCTATCACCAGTTCGGCACCGAGATATTTGAATCCCAGAAAATGGGTGTCGAGCCTGCGCCGCCCTATCTTGTCGCCTCCGGGCTCGGCTATAGTGGCCTTGCCGAAACGTCCGAGCAGCGGGCCCATAAGCAGCACGCTGCCGCGCAGGGCGGAGCATTTTCTCACATACTCGTCGCTGCCGAGATAGCTGAAATCCAGCTCGTCGGCCTTGAACGTGTAGTCGTTCCTCGAGTTGCGCGTCACCTTCACACCCATGTTCTGCAACAGCAGTATGAGGTTGTTCACGTCGAGAATGTCCGGTATGTTCTTTATTCTCACCTCTTCAGAAGTGAGCAGCACTGCGCTTATCACCTCGAGCGCCTCGTTTTTTGCCCCCTGAGGAGATATAGAGCCTTTAAGCGGGTGTCCGCCTTCGATGACAAACGATTCCATAATTATCTTCTTTTACGTTTGCGTTCAGTTTCCTTAACCTCCATTTTATCAAACTCGAACGTATCCAGATCCAGCTGCACCCGGCCGCCTGTGTATGCTGCCAGGTCTGAAGCCACCTTCTCGTCGTCGGCCGAACCGTTGCTCCACTGACGCAGATTGCGCTTCATCTGGTTGGCGGTGATGCGTATCAGCTCGTCGCGCTCCGGTCCGTCCTCCATGGTCTTGAGCTTGTCGAACAGCTCGAACATCATGTAGCCGTAGTGCTTCACCGGTATCTTCTTCATGGAATACTCCACCGGTGCCGGCTTCTCGGCTATCTTGCCCGCCTGACTGATGTCGCACGGATAGTCGATGTCGAGCCTGAAACCGCTCATTATGGCAAGATGATCCCACAGCTTCTGCTGGAAGTCGGCAGTTCCCGCTGCCTGCGGAAACATGCGTTCCATTATGGCGACAATGGCATTGGCGCAGCGCTGGCGCTCGTCTCTGTCTTCCAGCGTCACCGCATAGTCTATCATGCTCTGCACCTCACGTCCGTATTCGGGCATGATGAGCTTCTCGCGCTGTGTGTTATAGTCTAAACCTTCTATGTTCATAGGTTGATTTCGTTATATGAGTTTTGACGACTTCTTGGCAACGAAGTCCTTCAGATAGAACGGCACGAAGTATGCCACGTCCTCAAAACGGCCCTCGGCCATGCGCTTCTCGGCTATGGGCGACATCCACTTGGCCAAAGGCTTGACGTCGGGGATGAAACGCGCGTTGGGATGATTTATCTCCTTCATGCACTTGGCAGCGCCGTTGCCGAAGAAATATACAGGTCCGCGGTCGAGATACTCGCGGTAGGTGTCGGCCGTAACGATGTCGGCACCCACGGGACGCACCTCTTTCAGCGAGCGGTCATAGACGGCGGCATACACCTCCATGCGGCGGGCGTCGATCATCGGGCACAGCAGTGCACCCTCTTCCACCTTCTCGTCAAGAAGCACCGGAACGGCCAACAGCTCGAGTGTGGGGACGGCTATCAGCTTGAGATCGCGGCCGTAGCACACGCCCTTGGCCATCGACACACCTATGCGCAGACCGGTGTAAGAGCCCGGACCGCAGCTCACTGCCACAGCGTCGAACGGTATGGCATGGCTGTCGGCAAACGACAGTGCCTCGTCAACAAACGAACCTAACTTCACGGCGTGGTTGGGGCCGTTGAAATCTTCGTTGATGTAGATGCAGGCTCCGTCCTGACTCACGGCCACCGAACATACGTCGGTGCTCGTTTCTATATGTAAAATACACGACATTTTGTGATTGTTGTTTTATAAAACACGTTTATGCGAAGCCGCACACGGCAGCCCCGCGGTTATCGACATTTCGTATAACTTTTGCAAAGATAATGCAAATAGAATGGTGTACAAAATAAAATCATTTATTTTTCGCATGCCGAAGCCCTAATTTTAACGCACGGACGGCATATCGGCGTAAAAACACGGAACAGTCTTACAGCAGGCAGTCATGTCCATATTGTCCATACACCTTTGCGGCGCGGCACACACGGCAACTCACCGCCGGGCACAGCAAAAGACCGACGGCACAAAACAGGACAACTACATACGGAAGCATGTCAGCAGAACCATGCTTTCTCTTTGCACCTTATTATATATATACACCTCTTGGGTAGAGGTAAGTATTTTTGACACGGGAATATGTGAGCAAAATGTAAGCTTTATTAAAAATATCCTACTGATTGTATTTTTTACCGGAAATTTGTTGGTTATTCCTAATAAAATCATTAACTTTGCCGAAGTTTAGTTGATTAATATGATTAACCTCTACCCAAGAGGCGTAACTATATATGCTTAAAATATTGCAATTTAAAATAAAAATAACGTAAAAGAGGCAAACTACAAGGAAAAAACAAACCACGTACTATCTAATTGTTCTTTGTGAATCACCGGATCTATTCCGCATTTCTAACAAGCAATCAATAGCACACGCGTGTGACTATTTATTCTTGATAAGCTGAATTTATTAAATTAAACAAATAAAAATTAACGCATGATGAAAAATTTAAACTTTTAGTTTTGGCGTTTGCCGCTATGTTGGCGGGAACGCAGAATGGCGTGGCACAGACTTGGACGGGACACACGCCCGGCTCTCTTGTTGGAGCAGCGGGGGAGAAGGCCGAAGTGTATCTGTGGAACGTAGGAACAAGACAGTTCCTTTATGTGGGAGGAAACTGGGGAACTCAGGCTATAACCTACGACACGGGAACTCAGTTTACAATCACAAATCAAGGTCATGAAACATGGTGGGGTAATATGTATTACACATATACATTGCAGAGTCACCTTACTCATGGAACTCAGACCAGTGGCTATCTTACGCTTACAGACGGAAGTGGCAGGACCTCTGTTCATGATTCCGGTACTTGGTTTGTAGATTTGGATGTTTCGGATACTGATTTCCGTAATCTGTATTTTACCTCTGTCCGTGGTGATAATAACAATTATTATTATATCAATGTCGGTATAGGTCGAAACGGCGGTGTGTTCGATAATAAAGAGGTTTATCTTGTCGCTAACGGACGTAACGGTCAGATAACAAACACAACGTCAACTCCGACTGGCAATCGTAATGCAATGTGGCAGTTGGTTACATTGGAAGACATTCGTGACAACTTCCAGAACGGTGTTGCCGATGCGGCATATGCCACTCCGCTTGATGCCACATACATTCTGTGGTGTCAGCACTTCGGAAGAAACAACGATGACATCAGCCACTGGCACACCGGAGACGTAAGTAGTGCTAACGAACAGTCTACTTCATTGACAACAGACTATGCGGGTATTGACTTCGAAACTTATGAAAACCGCATGCTTGCTCCGACAAGTACAGATGTCCCGAAGTATTATGTAGGTAACGGATATTTCAAGAATGACGACAAAGACAATGGCTATTATGACAACTCTACAGAAAGAATGAAAGAGGGCGAGAGCCATCAGAAACTCTACGGAAACTATTGGACAGCCAACATCAAGGGCGATGGCGCCATCTGGCAGAAGGTGCGCGTGACGGTCGATTACCCGGGATGGTATATCATAAGCTGCGACGGACTCACTACAAAGACAGATGGTAAGGTTGAACTGTTCGCATCAACATACAGCGACGAGAATATGACAAAACCTCTCAACACAAGAACTTCTGAGTTCACAACGGTAACAGCTGCCGGCGATGCACCCGAGACATACACCGAAGCCGGACAGTTGCTCTACACGAACGAGACCTATCAGAAGCAGGTGATGATATATGTGGATAACAGCAAACCTTATCTTGTATTGGGAGTAAGGGCTGACGGTGTGAACAGTGATGCATGGACATGCGTTGACAACTTCCAGATACAGTATGCAGGAAACTCTGAGGGCGAGATTGTGCTTGACGAGAACCAGATCGGAATAGACTATATCAACGCTCAGGTTGATAAAACCAAGTCACACATATTGCGTCTCGGACGTAAGCTTATAAACAACGCATGGAACTCTCTCATACTGCCTGTGAACCTTACAAGACAGCAGCTCCAGTTCGCGTTCGGTTCCAGCGTTAAACTGTCTGAGAAGAATCCGGAGGCTTCAGAGGATCCGTACATCATCGAATTCACATCTATCGACATAAGCGGAACACCTGAGGAGACTGTAGTACTGAAAGCCGGTGTACCTTACATCATCAAACCGTCAAATCTGAATACAACCACTCCGAAGGAAGGCGGTGACACTTATGAGGTGATAAACAGAGCTGAGAACTCCTTATATGGAAACATTACATTCACCGAGCCTTACTACACGATAAACCAGGTGACACTCGACACCGAGGTGGATGCTGCGACAGTAACAGGCAACGGAGGCAACGCTTACGACTGCGGCAACGCAAGAGACATGTTCTTCAAGGGCACTTACACACAGCAGAGCAGCGTCATCCCGGCAGGCTCTTACCTGCTTAGCAACGGCCAGTGGTATCACATGACCGTAGGCGTGAACACCGTGAAGGGATTCCGCACATGGCTCGAGCCGGCGTCAGGAAATACAGACGCTAACGTAATATTCTCTGTCGACGGTGTGATAGACGGCAACGAGCCTACCGCAATCGAAGGCATTGAAAATGACATCAACTCTAAGGCAAACAACAAGGTTTACAACATGAACGGTCAGCTCGTACGCAACGGCTCAACTTCACTCGAGGGACTGCCGAAGGGTGTATATATTGTAAACAACAAGAAGTACATTGTTAAATAATTAATAAACACAGCAGATTATGAAAAAGAAATATATATGTCCCGAAATTGAGGCTATCGAGCTCATGAGCGAAAACAGCATGATGACAATGAGCATCGACAACACAGGCAACGGCGGAACCGACGGGGAGAAGCAGACTGTCATAGACAGCGGCAATGCAGATATCAACGTCGGTTCCAAAGACAACAACGACATGTGGGGCAACAGCTATAATGTTTGGGAATGATAAACAAGAAAACAATCATAAAGCTGCCACATCAGGTCACGGCCTGCATCACGGACGAATGTCCGCTATGTAGCAACTTTTTATGACAAATACAATGACAAGCGAGCACGATGGCAACATTGTGCTTGCTTGTCGTTTTTTTTAGACCTAAAACAAAAAACATTCACACGCATAAATTCAATCAAAATAAAACGCACCTTAATTATTAACTGACAAAGAACTGAATGTTATGAAAAAAAACAATTACCAGAAACCTTTGATTTCTGTTATTACGCTCAATGCCGAAAGTCCTTTCATGCAGGGAAGCGGAGGATCTACTACACCAAACTTTGATTTAGAGAACGCAGTAAACGAGACTCCTCCTGAAGCCGACTCGAAGCAAAACAGTGTGTGGGACAGCAAATGGTAAAAGAAGCAAAAAACAGAAGCAAAAATATATGAGATTAAAGACATTATTATTGGCATTGCTGCCCGCAGCCACGGCCGTGGCACAGCCGACAGCCCAGACGCCCACGTCAGGACAGACTTATTACATCTACAACATCGGAGGCGCGGGATATCTTTCTGCCGCCGACAACACACTCAAACTGTCCGGCAACGGCATACCCGTTACCATTTCTGATGCCGACGCCACAGCCGGCACATTCTACATGGACGCTCCAAGCGGCCGCATATCCGTCACTCCGTTCAGCGGCATCACCACCGACGGCACCGGCAGCTACGACCAGTGGCAGTTCACTCCGGTGGCAGGCAAGGAACGCACCTACAACATTTCTTATCGCATGAAGGAAGGCAACACCTTCCCTTATCTCTACATCGACGCTACGGCTCCAACAGCCGAAGCACTCAAGATGCTGCCATACGCTCCGGCCGACACCTACACCAACGGTCAATGGCTTTTCGTTGCCGAGAGCGACTATGCCGACAACACCATCGTGCTCGACGAGAATTCCGATTCGTACAGCGCACCGTCAGGCTCCAACCTGACCGTGAACCTCAAGCGCACCTTCAGTCCGGGCTGCTGGAACACGTTCTGCGTGCCGTTCGACATCGATGCCGCACAGCTCCGCGCTGCCTTCGGCGACGACACGCAGCTGATAAGCTACACAAGCTGCGACGGCATGGTGCTCCACTTCTCTTATACAGACAAGGCTGAAGCCGGCAAACCGTACTTCATCTTCATCGGCAAAGACCACGAGACACCTGCCGACGGATATGTATTCACCGGCATCAACCGCTTCGTGACAGAGCCGCAACCGGTGACCTACGGTTCGTTCACATTCAACGGCTGCTTCAGCAAGATAACGATTCCTGAAGGCTCATACGTCATAAACGACAATACGCTTTATCACACACAGACCACGATGAACGTCAAAGGTTTCCGCGGCTACATCAGCTCAAGCGACGCAAGCAGCAAGCTCAACGGCTGGACCATCGACGACACTACCGACGGCATCAACGGCATTACATCCGATTCTGATGCGAACGGCAAGATATACACCATCGACGGACAGATGATGCGCGACAACGCCACAGACACCAAGGGCATGCCCGAAGGCGTATATGTAGTTAAAGGAAAGAAGATTGTCATAAAATAAAGCAGCGAAGAAATGAAGAAAATATATTATATAATGCTAACCGCCCTGCTCAGCATCTGCTTTGCGGGCAACCTGTCGGCAGCAGACACCAAGGAGGTGTTATGGAGCGACTATTCTCCGGCCGGCAGCACATTCAGCAAAACATTGTCGTCTGTGGACCTGACGAAGCAGACAATACACGCCGAGATAGACTTGTCCTCATGCCAGTATTACAACACTTGGGAGAACGTTCTGTCCATCGGAACGGACATAAGCGCATGGAACGGCGCCTACAACGTACATCTGTACTACACACGGTCAACAAACACGCTCCAGCTCAACTGGCTCAACCTTGAACAGCAGAGCATCCAGACCGACGTGACACTCAGCAGCACCGACCTGACCATTGACCTCGCTCCGGAAGGACTGTTCGTCAACGGACAGTTGCAGAGCAAATACACATCCTCTGTCATGTCCCCGCTTTACAGACAGACGTCTGTTTACGTGGGCAGCACACAGGGCGAGACACGCAGTTGGGCGACATATAAGGAAATCAGCGTGATCACTCCCGACGAGAGTGGAGAGGGAAGCGGCACTGCTGGCGATGTTCCTGCATTGAACACAAACTATTACATCAGCATCGCAGGCAACACCAACAGCGTGCTGACAGTGAACTCTAAAGAGAACGACGCGCCGATAAACGTCGGAACACTTGCAAACACCACCAACCAGCAGTGGCTGTTGCAGTCGGAAGGCACGTCTTCTGAATATAGCTACAGACTTGTGAATGTATATTCGGGCAAAGCTCTCGACATGGCGTGCGACGGCGGATCAAAGCCACCGTTGCAGTGGACTGCCAGCGAAGGCAACAGCAACCAGCTCTTCAAGTTCGAGAAGCAGTCGGACGGAAGCTACAAGATCTGTGTTTATTATAACGGTGCTTCGTGCTATCTCACAATATCCGACGGTGCTCCAGCCCGCACGAACTACGAAGAATATGCTTCCAGCTTCATCTTCACCAAGGCAGAAGGTGGCAGCGAGCCGGACATAGACGAAGATCGTACATTCGATGTCTCGTTCATCTCTGACCAGACAAAGCTGGGCGACCATAAGGAAGATGCTCACGCGACATTCATTCCGTATGCCACAACAGCCGACATGAAGGCCGATCCTTTCTACTCTACTCCGTGGCTCACACCGGAGAAAGCCATGACCATCAACCTGAACGGACAGTGGAAGTTCAAGTATGTTGCCGGCTCTTCATACGCTCCGGGCAGCAGCGAATTCTACGCAGCCGACTACGACGACAGTTCTTGGGACGAGATAAAAGTTCCGTTGTCATGGGAAATGGCAGGCTATGGCGAGCCTGTATATACCAATGTGGGTTATCCGTTCTATAACAATGCTCCGAACGCAAACCATGGACGCGAATATAACGGCGTGACCGACAACAACGCAACCGGCTTCTACCGCCGCACATTCACCCTGCCGGAGTCATGGAACGACAAGCGCGTGTTCATCCACTTCGACGGTGTTTACAGCGCAGCAGTGGTTTGGGTGAACGGCAAGTACGTAGGATACTCTCAGGGATCCAACACCGATGCTGAGTTCGACATCACCGACTTCGTAACTCAGGGCAGCGACAACCAGCTGTCAGTACGTGTATATCGCTGGTGCGACGGTTCTTACCTCGAAGGTCAGGACATGTGGCATCTGAGCGGAATCCACCGCGACGTTTATCTGGTTGCTACTCCTAAGACATTCGTCAGCGACCATTATATCACCTCAACCGACATGAACACCGAGGCCACCGGCGCAACAATGAACGTAGCGCTGACCATCGACAACCGCGAAGGTGAGACAACAAAGAAGAACATTGAGGTGGAACTGCTCGACGCCGACGGCTCTACGGTAGCAAGCATGAGTCAGAATGTTGAGCTGACCGAGGCTGACAAGACAAAGAATATCACACTCTCTACCGACAAGCTCACGGGACTCACACCGTGGAACGCCGAGAAACCTTACCTCTACACAGTCGTCGTTCGTCAGAACAATGCCGACGGAGCCGAGGAGATGGTATTCTCCACAAAGTATGGTTTCCGCAACATCACACGCAGCGGCAATCTTGTTTACATCAACGGACAGCGCGTATTCTTCAAAGGTGTGAACACACAGGACACTCATCCTGAGTATGGCCGCGCCATCGACATGGAGACAATGCTCACCGATGTACGCATAATGAAGCAGGCAAACATCAACACCGTGCGCACAAGCCACTATCCTCGCCAGCCTAAGATGTACGCCATGTTCGACTACTTCGGACTTTACGTCATGGACGAGGCAGACGTTGAGTGCCACGGCAACCAGGGTCTGACAAGCACCAGCTCATGGTCTGACGCATTCGTCGACCGCAATGTACGAATGGTTATGCGCGACCGCAACCATCCGAGCGTAATCTTCTGGTCGCTTGGCAACGAGTGCGGCAACGGCAGCAACATGGCAGATGCCTACAGTGCTGTGAAAGCTCTCGACAGCCGTATGGTTCATTATGAGGCAGGAAGCGCGACGAGCGGTTATTCAGACATGTACTCAGACATGTATCCGACGGTTGCGAGCGTAGAACAGAAGAGCGCAGGCTACAGTGGAATGCCATACTTCATCTGCGAATACGCACACGCCATGGGACAGGCCGTGGGCAACCTCATCGACTATTGGAAAGTTATAGAGAACAGCACCGGAATCATCGGCGCATGCATCTGGGACTGGGTTGACCAGTCAATATACGATCCTGAGAAACTCGCCGCAGGCATCAAGCAGGACAAGCGCGGATTCAACTACTTCACCTCAGGCTACGATTACAACTATCCTGACGTCAACAACGGCTTCCAGGGCAACTTCGTCAACAACGGTCTGATAACAGCCAACCGTGTATGGACAGCCAAACTGAGAGAGGTTAAGAAGGTTTATCAGTATGTGACATTCGAGAAGTTCAGCGGCAACACGCTCACAATAAAGAACAAGTACAACTTCACCAACCTGAGCGACTTCTGCCTGCGCTACGCCATCCTCAAGGACGGACGCACAGTAGAGGAAGGTCAGACCGACCTGCCTTCAACAGTTGCCGGCGCAACAACAGACGTTACAGTGCCTTACACAACCAAATGCAGCGACGATGCCGAATACACCATAATGCTCAGTCTCTGTCTGAAGAGCGACGCATCATGGGCTAAAGCCGGCTATGCGATAGCTGAGGAACAGTTTGCTCTGAACGAGCGTCCTGCCCTGTCGGAGATCAACGGTGGCGGTTCACTCTCTGTTGTCGACAACACCGTATCGGGAACAACAACCGACGGCAAGCAGTATGAGATATCATTCTCCAGCGACGGTCAGCTCACAGGATGGACATTCGACGGCAAGTCGTTCATCGACAAGGCACCTGACTTCAACTGCTTCCGCAACATAGACAACGACCGAAACATCGCAAGCACGGTAAGCAAGTCGCAGTACACCAGTCACAGCATTACAAGCAAACTGTCTAAGTCTGGCGACAACGCCGTTATGACTCAGCAGGGCACCGGTTCGCTGTGCAACTACACCATAGCATACACAATCTATCCGTCGGGTGTCATCGACATGAAGGTGACGTTCACTCCGCACAGCGCCACACGCCGTATAGGTCTGGGCGTACAGTTCCCGGGTAGTTTTGAGAATGTGGAGTATTACGCAAAAGGTCCGTGGTCTAACTATGTTGACCGTCAGACCGGCTCTTACCTCGGACGTTACACAACGACAGTTGACGATATATTCGAAGAGCTGCCGCATCCGCAGACAATGGGCGACCGCCAGGGCTTGCGCGAACTCGTACTCACCGACCACACCAACGGTGCAAATCTGAAGATACAGACCGAAGGTCAGGTGGCATTCTCACTGTCGCACTACAACGAAAGTGCTTGGAACTACAACGGTGATGTAATGTGGAGCACAGAATCTCACCCATACGACCTTACCCGCGACAACACTGTCTATGCTCACTTCGACTACTGGCAGCGCGGACTTGGCAACAACAGCTGTGCCGGTGACGTATGTCTGTCGCAGTATCTGTGCCCGACATACGGTTCTCACACATACACACTGCGTCTGACTCCGTCAACTGTAAACGAGTAATTTCATAACAGATAGCCTACAGGCAACAGTCTGTAGACTTACAGACAGATACAAACATTATGGTCCGTCTGTGCGCGTGATGCGTACAGACGGTTTTTATTTCCATCACTCCATAATCCTAACGCAAGGCAGGGAATGATTCCGGGACAACAAAATAATATACAACACTCGAAAACATCATTAAGAACACAATAAAGAAAAGGACAAATACGTTAGCAATAAAAACCTGTAACTGAAATGAAAACCTGTAACATTCTCCACACTCTGGCACTTGTGTGCCTGTTGCTCAGCGCAACCAATATCATCGCACAGAACAAATACAGATGGACAGACGAGCTTGCACTGCTGCGTTCCATCGACCGCCTGCCCGAATATCGCAGCGGATGCCACGTAGAACAGTTCTCCAGCTACGACCGCACATGGGGTAACGACGACGGATTCTCGGGCAAATACTCTTATATCCGCAAGGAAAACGGTAAACTCGTGATAGCCGAAATGAAAGGCGCTGGCGTCATAAACCGTATCTGGACGCCCACACCCAACGACAACATACTGTGTTTCTACTTCGACGGAAAGAAAGAACCGGGCCTCCGCATACGCTTCTCCGACCTGTTCTCAGGCAAGGTGTTCCCGTTTGTAAAGCCCGTATGTGGCAACGAGGTGGGCGGTTACTACTGCTATCTGCCCATCACTTATGCCAAGTCGTGCAAGATTGTGATGGAAGGCGACGGCCTGCAGTTCATCCAGATACAATACCGTCAGCTGCCCGGCATGAAAGTCGAGACATACGACGGCACATTCACCGATGCCGACAAGGTGCTGCTCAGCGAGGTGTGCAGCACGTGGGCAGCCACAAGTCCGCAGGCCGACACCTACGCACTGGGCCGTTCAGCCGGTGCGACCGTGAGCGAGAAGACCGTCACCCTGAAGCCCGGCGACGAGGTGACCTGCTTTGAGAGCAATGCCCCGGGCCGCATAACGGGAATAGAGATAGACGGCGGCAACGCCTTTGAAGGCCCGGATAAGAACATCATACTCACCGCCCGGTGGGACGACGACAAGACCGACGCCATCTGCGCACCCGTCGCCGACTTCTTCGGCTACGCCTACGGCCGGCCCGCCATGCGCAGCATGCTCATGGGGCGCAGCGGATATACCAACTACTGCTACCTGCCCATGCCTTACGACAAGTCTGCGCAGCTGAAACTCATTTACCGCCGCACGGAAGGCACACAACAGCCACCGGTATCCGTAAGAGTGAAAATACATCACAACACCACCGCCCGCGATGCCAAGACCGAAGGCAAGTTTTATTCTTCATGGCGACGCACGCGCACTCCGTTAGGCGAATACCACACATTCCTCAACACCAAAGGCAAGGGCCACTACGTCGGCACCATACTCCTTGCGCAAGGTCTGCGCTCAGGCATGACCACATTCTTCGAGGGCGACGACAGCACCTACGTCGATGGCAGGATGCGTATGCACGGTACCGGCTCGGAAGACTACTTCAACGGCGGATGGTATGCGCTGCTCGACCGTTGGGACCGCGGCCACAGCATGCCCATACACGGATGTCTCGACTATTCGTTGCAGATGTCGCGCACCGGCGGCTACCGCTTCTTCATAAGCGACAAGCTGACCTTCGACAAGGAGATTTTCCACGGCATAGAACACGGCGACATGAACAACTGCTATCCGGTGGACTACACGTCGCTGGCGTTCTACTACTCCGACACGGCACCAGACAGCCGCATGCAACCCGCCGGCGACCTGCTGAAAGAATACCAGCCAGGCAGACACACATTCTATCCGCAGCTAATGGAGATTACGCCCGACGGCGACATACAGATAAACAACGACCGTGGACTGCGCATCAGCACCGGCAGCAGCGGCAACATGCGCATAATGCTCAACGACATTCCCGAAGGCAGATACAAGCTGTACATGAGCTACCACGAGACGTCTGCCGGCACACGATTCCAGATATGGCAGCGTCAGAAACTCATAGCCGACTGGCGAGAATCGCACAACGACACCGACACCTATCGCGAAGATGTCCATATGGGCGAAATAGAATTGACCTCACAAGACAATTCCATCACGGTGCACATCACTAAGGACGACAAAGGCAACAGCCTCATCGTGGGCACCGTGACGCTCGAGAGAATATCGGATAAGGAATAAGAAAATGATTTTAAAGCGTTCTGCTCCGATCACTTTAGAAGAAATGCCGCTCCGTTTTCGTCTATACGCAATGCCATAATGGATTAAACCCCAATCGGTCATTAGACCGCACATAGTGTTATCTGTCTGTGCATTCATACTCTCAGTCGGTATTATTGTGAATAAAGAACACCAACATTGCGTGGAAAAACATTAACATTATGATAAAAGAGCGGTAATATTATGATAAAAGAACGGTAACATTATGATAAAAGGACTTCAAGACCTGACTTACACACAAACGCCATGAGGCCGACAACATCAATAAACAATCATGGCCCATAAACACTGCGGGGCGGACATATCGTGAAGACTTTCCGCCCCGCATTTGTTTTCAGATGCGCAATCCCATGCCGAACGACACGGAATAACACTTCGGTGCACTGCTCGTTTTCAGGAGAGGAGTGAGCCCCACGCGCCCGTATAACATCAGGAAACCATATCCCATGCGCATCTCTAAATTCAGTCCGAGAGGTTTCAGGTTGATGTCCTCAGTCTCGGTATATGTCTTTTTGTTAGCACGATATTTCGACTCGTCAGACATGCGCATGTCTATCGATGCTCCCAATCCGGCGTAGAAACTTTTTCTCGACCACTCCATCATCACCGGCACACGTATAATGCTGTAGGTGATGTAGCTTTTCTTCACCTTGATATCCTCTTTCTCAACCTGTGACGACATGCCGTCGGTAGTTGTAAGAACATAGTTTCCCTGAAAGTGATTGTATGCCCAGGTTGTCTGCATGGCCGTTGTCAGGGCAAGATTACGGCCAAGACTGAAAGCCACGCTCGCCAACGTGAATCCGAATTCCCACGACTTTGAGTCGCGTGTGTGCAAGGCCGTGCTTCCGCTGAAGCCCGCCATTCCGTCCGACAACAGGTTGTAGCCCATGAAGAAGAAAGGATAATGACTCTCCATAGGTTTCTTGTTTTTGCCCAATGTCTGCGGGATGAACGGCGACGTGACATAAACCCGCTCCACCTCCTGCCCGTCGGCAAAACTTGTCTCATAGGTGCGTGTGAGCTGCGTGCCGTCGTCTTTATAGACACTTACGCTCGTTATTCCCGCCGAATCGTTCACCACTATCCTGTTGTCGTCCACGATGATTGTTGTGTCCGCCGGTTCACCGGCCATTGCCACAGCCGGCAAGAGCAAGGCGAAGAGTAATGATTTTTTCATATCCATATATTTTATGTTTTATATTATTTTCTTGAATAACACATTTTCATTATGTCGTCGGGCGAGAGGTCACCCTCGATGTATATCACGGTGCCGCGTCCTCCACTGCCCTTGCTGAAGAGAACATAGCGGTTGATGTCCTTTGCCGCAGGCGCCATCATATAGTACCCGCTCACCACGCGGCCGTCCTCCACCACCTCGCGTATCTTCTTAGCCTGCTTGCGGTCGCCCTTCAGGATGTTCTCTATCTCGGCGGCGTTTCTCTTGTATATCAGACTCTTATACACTTTCAGCCGGTATCCCATCAGCGTGGTGTTGTTCATCTCCACCATCTTGCTGCCACGCTCGTGACCGAAGCGGCGGAACACCTCGTCCACCTTCAGCCCCTTCTGGGCGCAGGCAGGCACGACGAGCAGCAACATCAGCAACACCGTGCAGACACGCACGAGCAATGTCAGGTGCCGTGTGCCGGCAGTATTGTTGAAATACGTATGTTTCCTGTGTATCATTTTTCTATTCCTTTCTTTTCGTTTCCATCACAATGATTACGCCTTTTCGCTTTACGTCCGCGCAGTCTTCAGCCGCATGGACTCATGAAGATAGTGTCAGTCAGCCATCATGTCGAGCGCCGAGAACGAGTCTTCCTCGTCTGCCGACACCATCTGCAGGGCTTCCATAGCCTCGCGCTCCACCACCCGACGGTCGGTATATACGCGACCGTCTATCACGGCGTAGTTGTCGTGCCGGTCGGGAATGCCCTTCACCAGAACCACGCCCACCACACATGCCGCCGCGAGCAGTGCAGCCACCGCCACGCGCAAGCCTCTGCGCCGCCTCATCGGCACCACGACAGCCCCTTCGTGCTTCGCCGCAGTCATGCCGGCAGCCATGCGTTCCTCGTCCACGTAGGCCATCATGGCGCGGCAGGGCCTCCACTCGTCGGGTATGTCGTCGCCCGCCTGTCTGAAAAACCGCGCCAGCTCACGCTCCTCGGCGGCAGTGGTCTCGCCGTCGAAATATCTGTCTATCAGAGCTCCTATGTGTTCATCGTTCTTCTTCATAGCTGTATGTGTTTTATAAGAACCTCCTTATGCGTCAGCCGCGTCGCACCGTCGTCAGCCTGACAAACTCACGGCGTATCCTCATGCGCGCCCTCGACAGATTCTTGCGCAGGCTCTCTGCCGAGCAGCCCGTTATCTGCATTATCTCGCTGCTGTCGTATCCCTCAATCTCCTTCATGCGGAATATCATACGCTGCAAGTCGGGCAGACTCTCCACAATGCGCCTCACGAGGTCGGCCTCGTCGCGTGCCTCCACCGCCGTTCCGTCGTCGCCTATCTGTTCTGCCGTCGAGGCATGCCCCTGTTCATAGCGTCCGTGGCGCCAACGGTCGTTGACAAGGTTGCGCAACATGGTCGTGGCGAGCGCGCGGTTGCGTCCGTCAGCGGCGAGCGAGTCGCGCATGTTCCACAGCCGGAGCATCACCTCCTGCGCCAGGTCCTCCGCAACGTCGTCGTTGCCGGTAAGATGGCAGGCAAGTTGTTTCAGCTCACCACGCATGGGAATTATCTTGTCGTTAAATTCGTCGGTTCTCATTTCGTCTTTTCATAATAATAAACGATTGAAACGCGAAAACGTGACATCGGAATATGATTTTTTTATTTATCTGCACGAAAAAGCCCCACCTCAAGGACCGGAAAAGCCATGGCGACGCGGCACGATTATCCCTATCAGACAGAGAAACAGCCGTGACTGCGGCCGCACGAAAACCCCGCCGGGCAATGATAAAGTACGCGCAGGACTCACGTACAAATAATGTATAAATATGCAGAAGCCGACACCGGGAGACGAATAAATATACACCGTAAACCGTCGAGAGGGCCTATGAAACGAAAAAATATAAATCTTTTACTCTCAAAACCGTATATTCATACACCTTTCTGCCGGAAATTCTGCGTTCCTTCCCGACGTATCGCCGGCGGTCAAGTATTCAAAAGACAAAAATATCGTACTATAAGAACACACGGCGTTATATTTTTTTGTATTTTTGCAGAATATAATCCGGCATCGGCGAAAGCACACACGCAACACCCCCGCAACCGTGCCGCAACTAAACAAGAATCTTATAAACAATACACAGACACCCGACACCCAGTCTGAAAAAACCAAAAGCTGATATGATACAATCAATGACCGGTTACGGCAAAGCCACCGCAGCCTGTAAAGGAAAGAAAATCCATGTGGAAATAAAATCGCTCAACAGCAAGACGCTCGACCTTTCCGCACGCATAGCACCGCTATACCGTGAGAAGGAGATGGAGATACGCCAGATGATCACCGCGCGACTGATACGCGGAAAGGTGGATTTCTCAATATGGATTGAAAAGGACGCCGCAACCGACGCAACACCTATAAACGCCGCTCTGGTAGAGAACTACTACCGACAGATAAAAAACATCGCACAGACAACGGGCATACCTGAGCCGCAAGACTGGTTCTACACCTTGCTGCGCCTGCCCGACGTGACCACACGCACCGAGAACGAGGAGCTCGAAGACGAGGAGTGGAGCACGGCACGCTCGGCCATCGAAGAGGCCATCGGCCACCTGATAGAGTTCCGCAACCAGGAGGGAGCAGCTCTGGAAAAGAAGTTCACCGAGAAGATAGACAACATCGGCGCACTGCTCAAGAGCATAGAGCCATACGAGAAGTCGCGTGTAGAAAAGATAAAGGCGAGAATAACGGAAGGTCTGAAGGCCATTCCCGACGTGGAGTACGACAAGAACCGACTGGAGCAGGAACTGATATACTACATTGAGAAGCTTGACATCAGCGAGGAGAAACAGCGTCTGGCCAACCATCTGGCTTACTTCCGCGAAACTATGAAAGAGAATGGTGGACAGGGAAAGAAGCTGGGATTCATCGCACAGGAGATGGGACGCGAGATAAACACCACCGGAAGCAAGAGCAACAACGCCGAGATGCAGAACATCGTGGTGAAGATGAAAGACGAGCTGGAGCAGATAAAGGAACAGGTGCTCAACGCACTTTAACAGGTAAACGGAGCGGCGCGACATGTCCGGACAGACACGTACGCGCCGACATCATATAAAAACACATACACATGAACGACAATACGAAAACCGGAAAACTCATAATATTCTCCGCGCCGAGCGGATGCGGAAAGAGCACAATCATCGGTTGGCTGATGAAACACGAGGAACTGCGCCTGGCATTCTCCATATCGTGCACGAGCCGACAGCCGCGCGGAACGGAACAGAACGGTGTGGAATACTTCTTCATCACTCCCGAAGAGTTCCGCCGCCGCATAGAGAACGACGAGTTTCTGGAGTATGAGGAGGTATATAAAGACCGCTTCTACGGCACTCTGAAAGAGCAGGTTGAGAAGCAGTCGGCACAGGGCGACAACGTGGTGTTCGACGTTGATGTGAAGGGCGGATGCAACATCAAGAAGTTCTATGGCGACCGCGCGCTGAGCATCTTCATCCAACCGCCGTCGATAGCAGAGCTGCGCTGCCGTCTGGAAGGACGCGGAACGGATGCACCGGAGGTGATAGACGACCGCATAGCACGCGCCGAATTCGAGCTGTCGTTTGCCGGACAGTTCGACAGGGTGGTGGTGAACGACGACCTGCAGAAGGCTGAGGAAGAGACACTGGCAATCGTGAAGGAGTTTATCGGACTGTAAACACACTACTCCTTACGGCCAATCCACGACAGACAGGAAAGATGAAGAAGACACGCACTGGACTCTACGGCGGTTCGTTCAACCCCATACACAACGGCCACATAGCCATAGCACGGCAGATGACAGAGAAAGCCGGACTGGACGAAGTGTGGTTCATGGTGTCGCCACAGAACCCGCTGAAGGAGCGCGACACACTGCTCGACGACGCCAGACGCCTGGAGATGACACGCACGGCGCTCGAAGGCGAGACACGGCTGAAGGCCTGCGACTACGAGTTTTCGTTGCCGCGGCCCTCATATACATGGCACACGCTCCAGTCACTCTGGCGCGATTATCCCGAAAGGGAGTTCGTGCTGATGATAGGCGCCGACAACTGGGCGCACTTCGGCCGCTGGTATCACGCTGAAGACATAATGCGCACGTGCGAGATGCTGATTTATCCACGGCGCGGATACGATATTGACACGCAGTCGCTGCCCACCGGCGTACGGCTCATAGACACCGGACTGTACGACGTGAGCAGCACCGAGATAAGACAACTCATAAAGGACGGAAAGGACATAAGCAGTCTGGTGCCCGCCTCCATAGTGGCAATGGCCGAAAGCTACTACGGCCACCCAAAAGCATGACGGGCGTCTGCCCGCTGCCTGCGCGCCAGCGTCACACACGACGGGGCTTCACTGCCGCAACTCTATGAGACACAGCACGAAACGCACATTCTGCACATTCATGCGCGAAACGGCTGTATCAGGATTGTAACACGTGTGTAGCACTATTGTAGTATGTTTATCCGACCTTTGCAAAAAATTTACAGCAAACTATGGTAAACAGGACAAGCAGCAAGAAGAAAGCGACCAACGACTACATCGAACGCGACCTTAGCTGGATGTATTTCAACCGCCGCATACTGCAGGAAGCCACAAAGACTAACGTTCCACTTTTGGAACGTCTGAGCTTTCTGGGAATTTACTCAAACAATCTCGATGAATTTTTCAGAGTGCGCATGGCTACGCTGAGCCGCATTGCCGAGTGCGAGGACAAGAGTCTGAAAAAAGAAAAGGAGCACGCACAGAAGCTGATAAGGCGCATAAACAAGCTGAACAACACTTACGCCAAGGAATATGCGGAGGCAATAGCAAACGTAACGCAGCAGTTGCGCGACGAACACATATTCTTGCTCAACGAGACTGAGCTGGACGAAGAACAGCAGAAGTACGTCAGACTGTTCTTCAGACAGAAGCTCAGCGGCTTTGTCAGTCCTGTATGGATAACCGCCGCCAAGCAGCTTACCGACGAGACAGACGAGAGCATTTACCTCGGCGTGAAGATGAACACCGAAGGCAAGAAGTCGAGCGACTATGCACTGATAGAGCTGCCCACGGAAGCCAGCGGACGTTTTGTAAGACTGCCCGACAGAGAAGACAACAAATATCTGATGTATGTGGACGACGTGATACGCTACTGTCTGCCATACATCTTCGGCGGACTGGGATACACGCATTTCGAGGCCTACTCGTTCAAATTCACAAAGGACGCCGAGATGGAGATGGGCAACGACCTGCGCAACGGCGTCCTGCAGAAAATATCGAAGGGAGTGAAGAGCCGCAGGAAGGGCGACGCGCTGAGAGTGATATACGACCAGAACATGCCGCGCGACCTGCAGAAGCGCATCATGAACCTGCTTAACCTCGACAAGCTCGACACCGTGCTCGCCGGAGGACGCTATCACAACCATAAGGACCTGATGTCGTTTCCCGACTGCGGACGCGACGACCTGAAATATCCTACATGGAAACCCATCGTGCGCCCTGAGGTGAACAGCAGTCAGGAAAGTCTGCTGCGCCTTGTGCAGAGCGGCGACAGATTCATACACGTGCCATACCACAGCTTCGACTACTACATACGTCTGTTGCAGGAGGCGGCCATACACAAGGAGGTGAAGAGCATCAAGACCACACTCTACCGTCTGGCCAAGGACTCGAAGGTGGTGAAGGCCCTGATATGCGCCGCACGCAACGGCAAGAAGGTGACCGTGGTGATAGAGCTTCTGGCGCGCTTTGACGAGGCATCGAACATCAACTGGTCGAAGAAGATGCAGGATGCGGGCATACACGTCATATTCGGAGTGGAGAACCTGAAGGTGCACTCCAAGATAACGCACATCAGCATGAAGAACGGCAACGACATAGCATGTATAAGTACGGGTAACTTCCACGAAGGAAACGCACGCGTATATACCGACTACATGCTCATGACGGCTGCGAAGAACGTGGTGAGAGACGTCAATTCGGTGTTCACTTTCATCGAGAAGCCTTACATCCCCGTTACGTTCAAGGAGCTGCTCGTGTCGCCTAACGAAATGAAGAAGAAGTTCATCAAACTGATAAACAACGAGATAAAGAACAAGCAGCAGGGCAAACCGGCATTCATAAAGATAAAGATAAACCACATAACCGACCCGGACATGGTGAAGAAACTGTACGAGGCATCGGAGAACGGGGTGAGAATAGACCTGCTGGTGCGCGGCAACTGCTCGCTCGTGACCGGCATTCCGGGAAAGAGCGACAACATACACATCTGCGGAATAATAGACCGCTACCTGGAGCACTCGCGCATATACATATTCGCCAACGGCGGAGACAAGAGGTGCTTCATAGGCTCTGCCGACTGGATGCCGCGCAACCTTGACAACCGCATCGAGGTGGTCACGCCGGTATATGACGAGAAGATAAAGGAAGATTTGGAGAGAGTGGTTGACTACGGACTGCGCGACACGATGCAGGGACGCGTGGTTGACGGCACCGGAGAGAACAGACCGTGGACGACTGAGGACGGTGTGGCGTTCAGATCGCAGGAAGAGCTGTACAAATATTACAAGGAACAGCAGATAAAAGAGAAAGAAGCGTTGAATAACAAACAAAAGACCGAAGAACATGTGCAAGACAACAACTGACACAGACAGAAGATGCTACGCGGCGATAGACATAGGTTCAAACGCCGTGAGACTGCTCATAAAGAAAGAGGACGCCGACGAGAACCTGGTGAGTAAACGCCTCACCAAAGCTCTGCTGCTGCGTGTGCCGCTGCGGTTGGGCTTCGACGTGTTCACGCTTGGCGAACTGTCGGAGAAGAAGGCCAAGAACCTCAGACGCCTTATGAAGGCATTCAGACAGCTCATGAAGATTTATGAGGTGACCGACTACCGTGCCTGCGCCACATCGGCAATGAGAGACGCGCGCAACGGAAAGAAAGTGATAGACAAGATACTGAAGGATTCTGACATAAACATAGAGATAATAAACGGTCAGGAAGAGGCGCAAATAATATACAACAACCACATAGAGTGTCTCGAGGACCGCACTGGAAACTATATCTATGTGGACGTAGGCGGCGGCAGCACGGAGATAAACATGATGATAAACGGACAACTGGTACAGTCGCTGTCGTACAACATCGGTACGGTGAGAATGCTCAGCGGCGCGGTGAAGGACGAGACATGGGAGACCATGAAGAGCGACCTGACACGCCTAACCGCCGATTTCGACAACGTGAACATAATAGGTTCGGGCGGTAACATAAACAAACTCTACCGCATGGCGGAGAAGAAGGACAAGAAGAAACAGCGCCTGCCGGTGAGCGAGCTGAAGGCTCTCTATGACATGCTGGAGCCTCTCACGCCGGAGCAACGCATGAAGGAGTATGCCCTGAAGGCCGACCGTGCCGACGTCATTGTGCCGGCTGCGAAAATATTCCTCACCATTGCCGACACCGTGAAGGCCGATTTTGTGCACGTTCCTGTTATTGGTCTGGCTGACGGAATAATAGACAGCCTGTACGCAAAATGCCACAACGGCAGCAAATAACACGGCTCTGAGGACGTTCTGACGGCCGCAGCGCACCGACGTGAAGCATAAGCAATGACGCCGCAACGTGGAAACACGCGCGGCAAAGGATGCGCAAGACACAAAACATCATATTATTTTCATAATGAATAATGCGCCACCGTATAATAATCAACGGTGGCGCATTTTTATGTTATCGCGCCTTTCAACGACGTGCATTGACGTATTGTGGTCCGCCCGACAAACCGTTTTTGGAATAACAAATTCCGTTGCCGTAATAAAACAAATAATCACAGCAGGAAAGGTACATTCTTTCCATCCTCTTTTTTCCACATCGTATTGACATTTTCAGCGAAAACCAGCGCAACATACTTACAATTTTTCTTGACTAAATTTTGACAAAATATTTTGGCAAAAGAGATGTGAATGAATGTTAAATCAGGTATATCCGAGACCGGTTCGGGGCATATCGCCCTTTGATATACCCCATAACATAGTCCGAAAAGATTGATTCCGCGTTCTGATATTGCCCATTTCGTCATGCGATTAAGCCCATTTCAGTGGCTGAAAA